>JAEEGF011652470.1_pt1 | contig 25687 bp, 17 predicted proteins | sample 9134171 | NCBI WGS metagenome assembly JAEEGF01 (sample SAMN16246542, study PRJNA631951) | gut metagenome | biome: gut microbiome; feature: rumen; material: AP-attached | host: Bos | place: Iran: Karaj | collected 2018-10 | reverse complement strand
TATCGAAATGTACATGAAAAACCGAACAAGCGCGCCGGACAGGCTTCTGGCCCTGCTGATGGTCGCGCTGATGCTGATCTCGGTGTTCCCCGCCGGCACGTTCACGGTTTGGGCCGAGGGTCCGTACACCGTCAGCGTTTCGACCGTCGGCGCCGGAACGGTGACGCTCAACGGCGTTGAGACCGACAGTGTGAGCGTGGAGGAAAACGAGACCGTTGCGCTCGCGGTCACGCCGGCTTACGGCTTCCGGATCTCCGCGATCTCCGTCAACGGTGCGACGCGGGAGATTTCCGACTATTCCAGCTATACCGAAACGCTGGTCGTCACCGAGAATCTCTCCATCGACGTGACGTTTCTGACGCTTGGACCGGTCTCCTGCACGGTTTCCGCCTCGAAAACGGGCATGGGTACGATTCTGCTGGACGGGATCGAAACGGACAGCATCACGAAGCTGGAATCGGAATCCGTTTCGATCGACGCCACGCCGGCGGCAAAATATGCCGTCAACGCCGTTCTCTATAACGGCGTTGCCCAGACGGTATCGGACCCTGCTCACTATTCCGATTACGTGACGATCACGGGAGATCTGGCTGTCGCTGTGGAATTTATAAAGACCGTTCCGGAGTATACGCTTTCCGTGACGAAAAGCGGCAGCGGCAGCGTCCTGCTGAACGGTTCGCCCGCCGACAGCGTGACTGTAGACGCGGACGAGGCGGACGTCAACGTCACCGTCGTGCCGGCGACAGGCTGGGAGATCCAGAGCATCGTCCTTGACGGAACGGAGCTCACGCTGACCGACGCCGAGAAGGATCACTACGACACGACCCTGCACCTGACCGCGAATTCCGATTTGCAGGTCACGTTTGGGAAAAAGAACTTCCAGGTCAGCGCCGGGGCGTCCGCGAACGGCGAGATCTCGTTCCAGTACAACGATGCTGCCGTGGAGGCTCCGTTCAGCGTTCCTTACTCTGACCCTGTCCGCATCAAATTCACCCCGAACAGCGGCTATAACGTCACCAACATCCAGATCAACGGCAGCGATCCTTCCGCCTACGGCGCGGTCTTTGAAAACGCCGGCTCCGCCGTGATTTGCACCGTCAGTGTCACGGAGAACATGGTCGTCTCCGCAACCTTCGGCGAGGGCAGCGTCGGCTGGAGCAACGTGAGCTTCACGGGCGGCTTCCTCCCCGTCGTCTCCGTCCCGGAGGAGGACCCGCAGCAGCTCATCTACGTCTACCCGAAGACGGTCTCCGCGGTACAGTTTGACTTCTCCACGGATGGCAGCGTCACGAACAAGCGGATTTGGATCAACGGAACCGAAACCTCCACGCTGACGACCTCCACCGTGGTCAGCTCCATCCGCTATTCCTTTAAACGGTTCGGACAAACCTTTGAGGGCGAGATCCAGCTCCCCGTGCCGGAGCTCATCTTCGTTCTGGATCAGACGAGTCCGACGGTCTCCATCCCCGAGGAATACGTCGACGGCTGCGCGGCAAGCGACGTCACCATTCCGTTCACCGTTCTGGACCCCGACTGGCTGACCCAGGAGGATCAGGAACAGGAGGAATACAACACGCATACCGGCTCCGGCGTCCGGCAGGTCATTTTCAATCTGCGCGCCAGCGAGACGACGGACTTCTCCCTCTCGACCACCAACCAGCAGATCCAGCAGCTTGCGGATTCGTCCGATCGCCAAAAATCCGACGTCTTCGACCTGGAGCTTTCGCTCTCGGACTATGAAGGCAAGTACGTTCAGGTCGAGGCCGTCGCCTCGGACTGGGCCGGAAACACGAAGACGGAAACCTTCGTCATCGCCTTCAACAGCGTTGATCCGGTCATCACGAATTTCACCTACACGAGCAGCGACCCCCACGTCTCCTACAACGGCAGAGACTATTTCCCCGAAGGCCGCACTGCCCTGATTTCGATTCAAGAGAGCCCCTTGTCCTTCGAGATGACCGGTGTGAGCCTGGTCGGCAGCGCAATCGACAGTCAGGGTTATTCCGTTACGCTTCCGCTGAACGTATTCGACTGGTCGCATTCGACCGATTCGGACGGCAATTCCATCTACGTCGGCACGGTTCGTTTCTCGGACGCCATCTATTCCCTCAACGCGATCCGTTACACCAACAAAGCCGGACGTACCGCCGTCTACTCCCTCGTCTCCTCCGCTTATATCAATCGGTTCTTCACCGTTGACCGAGGCGCTCCCACCGGAAAAGTCATCGTCACGCCGAAGAATGAATCGGAGAGCCTGGGCACTTGGGACAAGCTGCTCGACAGCCTGACCTTCGGTCTTTGGAGCAAGAAGACCGTGACCATTACCGCAGAGCCTACGGACGAAGTTGGCGAGATCGCGGACTGCTCCCTCTATCTCAGCGATCAGAACACGCCCAAGACGGCAGAGCAGCTCGACGCGCTGGACGCTTCCGACTGGACCTCCTTTGATTGGACGGTCGGCTACGACGTGCCTGCCAATCGCCGCTTCGTCTGCTATCTTCGTATTACCGACGGCGCGGGCCACCGTACCTACCTGAGCACGGACAGCGTCGTGGTGGACGATGCCGCTCCAACCGTTACCGTGAAGCCGCAGGCCGGCTACGGTGAGCAATACGTATACGGCATCGACGGCGGCGACAAAATCACCGTTGACGTCGCCATCGACGAAAAGAGCCCTTATTCCGGCTTGAAGCTGGTGGACTACTGGATCGACAATTTTGACGAGCGGGTCACCATGCTGGACGTCTCCTACGACACGCCTCCCGCCTTTGACGACCTGATCACGGGAAAAACCTTCTCCATCGAGCTCCCGAAGGCGGATTACAACCGGAGCGACGTTCAGTTTACCGCGCGGGCTGTGGACAATGCGGGCAACGCAGAGGTCCGGACCGTGACCCTGGACATCGACGTGACGAAGCCGACCGTGGACGTCACCTTCGACGCCGTCCAGAATCCCGGCGCGGAGGAAGGCTGCTTCAGCGCTGTCACCGCAATCATCAAGGTCACGGAGCGCACCTGTCACTTCGATCCCTCCGAGGCCGGAAGCATGATCAACATCGATGCGACGGACTCCCAGGGCAATTCGCTGCCCGTCTCCTGGACCGCCTCCGGGTGGACCACCGAGGAGGGCGCGACGCCGGACGAAGCCGTCCACACGCTCCGCATCACCTTTGCCGACGACGGCAACTACAAGCTGACCGCCCAGTTCCGGGATCTTGCGGGCAACGTTTCAGACGTCTTCCAGAAGACCTTCACCCTGGACGCCCACGCCCCGACCGGCGCTGTGACCGCAGCCGGAAAGGGTACCTGGACCTCTCTCAAGGATACCCTCTCCTTCGGTCTTTGGTGCAAGGATGAGGTCCTGCTGACCGCGACGGCGGAGGACTTCATCAGCGATACGGTGGACATCGCCTACTATCTGAACGAGGGCGGTACCGTCCTGGATGAGGCTGCTCTTGCCGCTCTGGACGACGCTGCGTGGAAGCCCTTCCCCGCCTCTCTGAGCGTTCCCGCCAACAGCCTGTTCACGGTCTATCTCCGTCTGCGCGACAAAGCCGGAAACGTTTCCTATCTCAACAGCGACGGCCTGCTCGCCGACAACGAGGCAGCGCAGATCGCTCTGACCCCCTCCCCTGCCAACGCGAACGGCATCTACGGTTTAAACGACCCTGCGACTGTGTCGGTTCAGATTTCCGATAATTGCTCCGGCATCCGTTCCGTGGAATACTGGATCACCTCCCTCGGCACAGAGACGGTTCGCGAAACCCTCTTTGACTTCGACTACACCAGAGATCCCGGCGACGACGCCAACGGCGGCCAACTGACCGTCACAGAGCTCGGACAAACCGTTTTTTCGGACAAGGGCATCTACCCCAGCGCCGACCAGCTTCGGAAAAACTGGACCGGCAGCATCACGGTAGACAAATATCTGAACAACAGCTGCAGCGTCGAGGTTTTCGTGCAGGTGACCGATAATTCGGGCAACGTCAGCGTTTCGTCCGTCAAGCTCGACATCGACAGCTCAGCGCCCGAGATTTACCTGTATTACGACAACAACAGCCCCTACAAGATCGTCTCCGACCGCGGCTATTATCCTGCCGAGCGGACCGCAACCCTGGTCGTCGTGGAGCGGAACCACCACTTCTCCGCCGAGGATCTGAAGAACGGCATCGTCATCACCGCAGTGGACGCCGCCGGAAAACCCGTCCTGACGAACGCCCAGATTCAGGCGATGATCGGAAGCTGGACCTATTATCCCGGCGAGACGGCGGATGGAGATCGCCACATTGCGGAGATCCACTATTCTGCCGACGCGAACTACACCTTCTCCGTCACCTACGCCGACAAGGCCGGAAACCCCGCCATGCTGCAAACCATCCCCTCCGTTACGCCGCTGGCCTTCACGGTCGACAAGACCAAGCCCACGGCCACCGTGGAGGCCGTCGGCATCCGGAATTGGAGCGACCTGATCGTCAATCTGACCTTCCAGTTGTTCAGCGCGCATTCCGTAACCTACGCCGGCACCTGGGATGACGCGACCAGCCCCATTGAATCCGTCAGTTGGTACAGGAGCTCCGCAAACAGCGCCATGACGGTATCCCAGCTTGACGCCGTGACGACCTGGCAGCCCTTCAACGGGCTTTCCGTGGCGCCCGACGCCCGCGTGACCCTCTATCTCCGGGTGGTGGACTATGCCGGCAACGTGTTCTACGTCAGCACCGACGGCATTATCATCGACAACACGCCGCCTGCGGTCGTAAACGCGACGCCCAGAGTTACCGTCAGCCCCGCCCAGCCGGTCAACGGTCTTTATAACCGAGACGTTCCCGTGCGCGTCACCGTTGAGGATCCGATCGTGAACGGAAGCTGGTCCGGCCTGAACGAGATCCGCTACGAAGTTCACAACATGGGAACGCTGACGCAGAGCGGTACGCTCTACAGCTACACAGGCACTGCGCACAGCCAGAACGACCTGCTCCAGATCTGGGACAACGCCAATGCGATCGTGATCGACAGCGCACGCAACAACAGCAACAACGTGGTCGTCACGGTCTATGCGGTGGATAACGCCGGAAACAAGGGCAGCGGTCAGGCTGAGCTGCGAATCGACGTCACGCCGCCGAAGATCAGCGTCAGCTACGACAACAACAACGGCGATACCGCCTTTGCGGACGCCGCCTCCGGCGCTTACTTCAACGCCCCGCGCACGGCGACCATCGTGGTCACGGAGCGAAACTTTGAGCCGGCCGCCGTCACGCTCTCGCTGACGAATTCGGACGGCTCCCTGCCCGTCCTGTCCGCATGGCGGACGGAGGGCGGAACCGGGAACGGCGACAACACGCGGCACATCGCCACCCTCACCTACACGGCGGACGGAACCTACAGCTTCGATCTCTTCTGCACCGACCGCGCAGGCAACCAAAGCGACCCCGTGGAATACACCGGCCTCTCCCCCCAGCGCTTCACGATCGACCGAACCGCGCCGCTGATCGAAGTTCGCTATGACCCGGACGACAGTCATGCGTCCTATGACCGCTACTTCAACCGGATCCGGACCGCGACCATCACCGTGACCGAACGCAACTTCGAGACGAGCCGTCTGAATCTGAAGCTGACCGCGACCGACCACGGCGCAGACGTCCCTGCGCCAGCGCTGAGCGAATGGCGCACCACCGGCGACGTACACGTCGCCACGATCGTCTATGAAGCAGACGCCGATTACAGCTTCGATCTCGACTACACCGACAAGGCAGGCAACCGCGCCGCAGACTATCCCGGCGACAGCTTCGTGGTGGATCAGACGCCGCCCACCGTCGAATTGAAGGGCATTGAAGATCAGTCCGCCAACAGCGAGCGCGGCGACATCGGCTTCTCCATCTCCGCAACCGACACGAATCTGGCCGATTTCACGCCCGTGCTGACCGGGATCTTCTACGAGGACGATACCTTCGTCACCCGGACGATTGAGCTGGGCGAGCCTGTGGCGGACGGAGACACGCTGACCTACACCGTCCGGAACCTGCCCGACGACGGCGTATACTACGTCACCTGCGTCGCAGAAGACAAGGCCGGCAATTCCTACGAGAACTACACCCTCTACCGAGACGGATCGCCCTATACCGTTTCCGCAAGCGCAGATCACCGTATGATCGAATTCTCCGTCAACCGCAAGGGCTCCGTTTACGCCCTGAACGAAAGCACGCAGGCGCTTGTGGATCACTACTACGTCCAGCGCGTTCGTGAGGACCTGGTGCTGATCGAGATCAACGCCGACGAGCTTGCCGAGCACACCGTTACGCTGAACGGCAAAACGCTGACCGAGGGGACGGATTACACCGTCACCTTCGAGCAAAGCGACGGCGGATGGTATCGGTACGTTTACAAGGTGAATCCGGCGCTGTTCGAGGAAGAGGGCGCCTACAACGTGGTCGTCTCCTCCCTGGACAAGGCAGGAAACAACACCTACAGCGACGTCAAGGGCGTCAGCGTCAAGTTCGTCGTGGACCGCACGGCCCCTGTCGTCACCGTCTCCGGCATGGAGACCGACGGACGCTACCGCACCGACCTCCAGACCGTTACCCTGGTCCCCACCGACGACGGCGGCGCGCTCCGCTCGCTCTCGGCTCTGCTTGTGGATGAAGACGGCGTGGTTCTGAAGGAGCTGATCTCCCTGGAGGGCGAAGCTCTGGAGCAGGCCCTGGAAGCCGGGGAAGGCAAGCTGACCTTCACCCTGAGCGAAGGCCTGTATCAAAACGTGCGGATCGTCTGCGACGACTGGGCGGATTACACCGGCGAGGAGAACGTCCTCTACGATCACACCTTTACGAACGTCTCCGTTTCCAAAAACGTCCTGAGCCTCTTCTGGGCCAACAAGCCGCTCCGCTGGGGCACGATCGGCGGCGTCGGCGGACTCGGCGCAGTCGGCCTGCTGCTGGCTCTGCTGAAAAAGCGCAAGAAGAAGGAAACAGCGGTCAAGAAGGCCTGATGTAAAACCAAATCGGCTCTGCCGATCAAAAAAGAGCAAGGTCCCGTCAGTCGGCGGGATCTTGCTCTTTTCGTGCTGCATGGGACGCTGTATGGAAAAGCGTGAGAAGCCGCGGACGACTTCTCACGCTTTTGGATGGGGCCGCAGCCCCGTTGGTTTTACATGGGCTTGTTGACCACGCGAGGCACGTAGGAGGTGTGCAGGAGCTCGTGGGCTCTGTGGGAGCCGGGCTCGCCCAGATAGGACTTGTAGAGCTCAATGATCTGCGGATTCTCATGGGACTTGCGGATGGTGTTGGCCTCGTCCAGAGAATACAGAACCTTTGCACGCTCGGCGCGGATATCAACGAAGTTGCGAACGTTCGCATGGACCTGGGGCTGACCGCCGCCGTTGACGCAGCCGCCGGGGCAGGCCATGATCTCAATGAAGTGATAGGTCTTCTCGCCGGACTTGACCATGTCAAGCAGCTTGCGGGCATTCGCCAGACCGGAAGCAACAGCGATCTTGACGTCCATGCCGGCCACGTTGTAGGTGGCTTCCTTGATGCCTTCCACGCCGCGGACGTCCACAAAGTCGGGACGGGCGAGGGTCTCGCCGGTCAGCTTCTCAACGGCGGTACGCAGAGCGGCTTCCATGACGCCGCCGGTCGCGCCGAAGATGACGCCGGCACCGGTGCTTTCGCCCAGAGGCTGATCGAAATCTTCCTCAGGCAGATCGTCCCAGCGAATACCGGCGCGCTTAATCATGCGGGCCAGCTCACGGGTAGTCATGGTGTAGTCCAGATCGGGCACGCCGTTGGCAGCCTGGTCGGGACGGCCGATTTCGAACTTCTTCGCGGTGCAGGGCATCACGGAGACGGAGACGATGTTCTTCGGGTCGATGCCGTTCTTCTCGGCGAAGTAGCTCTTGAGGATCGCGCCGAACATCTGCTGGGGGCTCTTGCAGGTGGACAGGTTGGGGATCATGTCGGGGTAGTAGGTCTCGCAGAACTTGACCCAGCCGGGGGAGCAGGAGGTGATCAGCGGGAGGACGCCGCCGTTCTGCACGCGGTGCAGGAACTCGTTGGCCTCTTCCATGATGGTCAGGTCCGCAGCGAAGTCGGTATCGAAGACCTTGCTGAAGCCGAGACGGCGGAGGGCTGCGGCCATCTTGCCCTGGGCGTTGGTGCCGATGGGGTAGCCGAACTCTTCGGCCAGAGCGGCACGGACGGCGGGAGCGGTCTGGACCACAACGTACTTCTCAGGATCGGCAATGGCGGCAAAGATGTCGTCAATGTTGGACTTCTCGTACAGAGCGCCGGTCGGGCAGACCGCGATGCACTGGCCGCAGTTGACGCAGGCGGTGTCCTCGAGGTCCATCTCGAAGGCGGAGCCGATGTGGGTCTTGAAGCCGCGCTCGTTGGCGCCGATGACGCCGATGCCCTGGGTGACTTCGCAGGCGGCGACGCAGCGACGGCAGAGGATGCACTTGGAGTTGTCGCGGATCATATGAGCCGCAGAGTCGTCGATTTCGGAGGGAGTCTTCTCACCGACGTAAGCATCCTGGTTGACGTTATACTCACGGCAGAGGGTCTGCAGCTCGCAGTTGCCGGAGCGGACGCAGGACAGGCAGGAGCAGTTGTGGTTGGAGAGCAGCAGCTCCAGGGTGCGCTTGCGGTAGGCAATGACTCTGGGGGTGTGCGTGAAGACTTCCATGTTGGGGGCGATGGGGTAGACGCAGGCGGCAGCCAGGCCGCGGGCGCCCTTGACCTCGACCACGCAGATACGGCAGGCGCCGATCGCGTTGATGTCCTTGAGGTAGCAGAGCGTCGGGATGGTGATGCCGGCCATTCTGGCCGCTTCGAGAATGGTTGTACCCTTCGGAGCAGTCACTTCAATGCCGTTAATTTTAATGGTATATTGTTCCATGATCCGTTCTCCTTACTTCTTGCTGATGGCCTTGAACTTGCAGTTGCTCATGCAGACGCCGCACTTGACGCACTTATCGGTGTCGATATGAACACTGGCCAGCTTGTGACCCGGAGCGATGTAATCGGTGCGAGTGATCGCGTTGGCGGGGCAGTTACGCATGCACAGACCGCAGCCAATGCACTTTTCGGGATCGACTTCGAAGTGCATCAGAGCCTTGCAGACGCCGGCCGGGCAGCGCTTATCGACCACGTGCGCGATGTACTCGTCGCGGAAGTAGCGAAGGGTAGACAGGACGGGGTTCGGGGCAGTCTGGCCAAGACCGCAGAGGGAGTTGGCCTTGATGTAGTTGCAGAGCTCTTCCATCTCGTCGAGATCCTCGAGCTTGCCCTTGCCTTCGGTGATGCGGTCGAGCATCTCCAGCAGACGACGGGTGCCGATCCGGCACGGCGTGCACTTGCCGCAGGACTCGTCCACGGTGAACTGCAGGAAGAACTTCGCAATATCGACCATGCAGTTGTCCTCGTCCATGACGATCAGGCCGCCGGAACCGATGATGGAACCGATCTGAGCCATGCTCTCATAGTCGAGCGGGGTGTCGATCAGGCTGGCCGGGATGCAGCCGCCGGAGGGACCGCCGGTCTGGGCAGCCTTGAACTTCTTGCCGTTGGGGATGCCGCCGCCGATCTCTTCGATGACCTGGCGCAGCGGAGTGCCCATGGGGATCTCCACCAGGCCGGTGTGCTTGATCTTGCCGCCGAGGGCGAAAACCTTGGTGCCCTTGGACTTCTCGGTACCGATGGAGGCAAACCAATCGCCGCCCTTGAGGATGATCTGGGGAATGTTGGCCCAGGTCTCGACGTTGTTCAGGATGGAAGGCTTCTGGAACAGACCCTTCTCAGCGGGGAACGGAGGACGGGGACGCGGCTCGCCGCGCTTGCCCTCGATGGAGGTCATCAGAGCAGTTTCCTCGCCGCAGACGAAGGCGCCGGCGCCGAGACGGAGGTCGATGTCAAACTTGAAGCCGGTGCCCATGATGTTATCGCCCAGCAGGCCGTACTCGCGGGCCTGCTTGATGGCGATCTGCAGACGCTTGACCGCGATGGGGTACTCGGCACGGACGTAGATGTAGCCCTGGCTGGCGCCGATGGTATAGCCGGCGATGGTCATGGCTTCCAGAACGGCGTGGGGGTCGCCTTCGAGGACGGAGCGGTCCATGAAAGCGCCGGGGTCGCCTTCGTCGGCGTTGCAGCAGACGTACTTCTGGTCGTTGTCATAAGCTCTGGCGAACTTCCACTTGAGGCCCGTGGGGAAGCCGGCGCCGCCGCGGCCGCGGAGGCCGGAGTCGAGCAGGACCTGGATCACGTCCTCGGGCTTCATCTCGGTGAGGACCTTGCCCAGAGCCATGTAGCCGTCACGGGCAATGTACTCGTCGATGTTCTCGGGGTTGATAACGCCGCAGTTGCGGAGCGCCAGACGCATCTGGGACTTGTAGAAATTGGTATCGTTCAGAGAGGCGGCGACGTTTTCGGTCTTATTGGCCTCAGCGCCTTCCTTGTACTCCAGACGTTCGACGGGACGGCCCTTGAGCAGATGCTCTTCCACGATCTCGGGGACGTCTTCCTCGGTGACGCGGCTGTAGAAGGTTCCGTCGGGGTAAACGATCATAACGGGGCCAAGCGCGCAGAGACCGAAGCAGCCGGTCTGCACGATCTTGACTTCTTCATCCAGACCCTTCGCCTTCAGCTCTTCAGCCAGACGGGCCCGGATCTTGGGGCTGCCGGAGGAGGTACAGCCGGTACCTCCGCAAACCAGGACATGTGAACGAATCATAAAGCGTGCCTCCCTTTATTTCTCCACCGCGCCGATGGTGTATTCCTCGACGACCTTGCCGTCGCGCAGGTGTTCCTTCGCAACACGGCGGACCTTCTCGGCCGTCATGTTCACGTAGGTGACCTTCTCCTTGTCGGCCTCAAAGACCTCGACGATCGGCTCGTAACGGCAGATGCCGATGCAGCCGGTCTGAGTGACCGTGACCTTCTCGTTGAGGTGGAGGTTGTTGACCTCTTCCACCAGGGCAGAGAGGACGGGTCTTGCGCCTGCCGCGATACCGCAGGTTGCCATGCCGACGACCGCACGGATATTGCCGGACCCGCTGCGCATCACAACGTTGTCCTTCATGCGGTCACGAATTGCCTGAAGTTCCGCTAAAGTTTTCATTGTTCGTTCCCTTTCTGTTGTAGATTTACGATTCTTCGGGCGACGCCAGACTCTCGGCGACCCAGGCCAGGACCTCGGGCGTGTTGAGCGGGACGTCTCCCAGGATTTGCCGCATTTCTGCGGTGGAAAGATTTATTTCACCGGATGCACTCCGATATTGAAATACAAAGTCAATGTCCGGACTGCCCTGGATCAGCGTCACCATCGTGCCGGCATAGTCGCCCAGCGGGACGCAGTCCAAGTGGTCCATCAGGAATCGGGCGGTCACGGTGGTCCCGTGGTGCTCGCCCTGCGAGGATTCGATTTGCATGACGCCGCCGGTCTGCTCCGCCGCCAGCTTGAGCAGCGGAAGCCCCATGCCGACCTTGCGCGTGGTGCGCGTGGTGGTGAAGGGGTCGGTCACGGCGCGGAGAAAATCCTCACTCATGCCGCAGCCGTTGTCACGGATCGTCAGCGTCCGCCAGCCGTTCCGTTCGTCGATCAGGATCTCGACGAGGGTCGCGCCGGCCTTGACGGAATTCATCGCGATATCCAAAATGTTCAGCGAGAGTTCCTTCATGCCTTCATCCCTCCTCGAAGCAGATCGATCAGAGCCTGCCGGACCCGCGCGCTGGAATAAGGCTCGTCATCAAGCTCCAGACTCGGCCCGGCCATCTGGATATCCCAGAGGTGGTGGGCGTCGGAGGAGGTGATGATCAGTCGATCCGAAAGCGCGTAGTCGCGGACGTAGGCCTCGCGGTTCTCGGCGCTGTTGAGCTCCACCGTCGGGAAAAACGGCGACGGGGGAAAGCTGCCCAGGATGCCGAGCAGACCGTTGGATGGCCGGTCAATGTGTGCAGGATAACAGGCGCCGCCAAGCTCGGTGACTTTTTGGTAAGCCTGCTCAATGGACAGGAAGCCGGCAGGAATCAGCAGACTCGGTTCCTCGCCCAGTACGTTGTCTTCGGCGTCCACGTAGAGCTGGTTGCCGAAGATCTCGGGCTTGTTTTTGATCGGTCTGCGGTTGGCCCGGACGTATTCCTGAAAGGTCAATGCGGTTTCCAGCTCGGCAAAGAGACAGACCATGTGGACCTCCTCAGAGGTGGTCAGCTCCATGCCGGGAACTCCGACGATGCCATAGCTCTTGCATGCCTGCAGGAAGGCCGCGCAATTGCCGCAGCTGTTGTGGTCGGTGAGGGCCACGAGCTGGAGCCCATTGAGCGTGGCCATGCCCGCCATGTTGGCAGGCGTCATATCGTCGTCCGCGCAGGGTGACAGGCAGGAATGCATATGCAGGTCGTAGCAGTACCGGCTCATAGCAGGGCCGCCACCTTTGCGCCGACAGCGAAGGAATGTTCCGGTGTGGCATAAAGATTGACGTCCTTTTTCTCCGCCAGCTCCTTCACGCCGGCGTCAGGCTGGACCCCCTCCGTGAAGATGACGGCGGAGGTATCGGCCAGGGTCGCAACAGCGACGACGTTCTGGTTGGACATGATGGTCAGCCAAGCGTCGCCCGACTGCGCTCTGCCCATGACCCAGGAGAGCAGATCGCCGGTGTAGCCGCCCGTGACCTCGCGGTCAGGGTCCGGCTCGCAGATCGTTTGCAGAGAGAGCTTCTCTGCCATCTCATGGACCGTCATTTGGCCTCCTCTTCCCGCTTGGGTTCTCCTGCACCATTCGGCGCAGATAGACGACGCAGTCGTCGATCTGGCATTCGCCCTTGACAACGTCCTCGGCAAATGCGCGGCAGGTGGGAGCTCCGCAGGAGCCGCAGTCGATCTGCGGCAGCATTTTGTAGATCTCGTCGATCCGCTGCATCATCCGCATGGCCTCGGCAAGGTTGTCGCTCAGCCGCACCTCAGGCACGTGATTGATGATGGGAGAATCGACCATGACGTATTCCGGCACGTAGTCCGGCTTCTGGTTGAGCAGTCTGAGATAGTTCTGGTTCGAGGGAAGAGAATGCCGCATGCCGTGGATCCTTGCCTTGGCAATGTAGGGATTCTCGACCGCCGCCGCGCCGCCGACACAGCCGCCGGGGCAGGCGTTGAGCTCAACAAATTCCAGATGGGGGAACTTGCCGTCCTCGATCGCGTCCAGAACCTGAATGGCGTTGACCATCCCGTCGGCCGCCAGATAGCGGTCGGCATACAGGCCCTCGGATTCGCCGCCGGAGGAGGCCCAGTTGACGCCCGCGATGCCGGATTGGCTGCGGACCTTCCCGGGCTCGGCTTTTTTGATGTAGGGCAGGAGCTTGAAGTACATGTCGCTCATGCTCACCACGTAGTCGATGGAGCTCTTGGTGGCGCTCAGACCGTTTTTGGCATAGCTGGTCTTGGCCGGGCAGGGGGAAATGAATACGGTGCAGATCTCGTCCTTCCTGAGCTCGGGGTGCTGCTTGAGCGCCTCGGCCTTCGCCATCCGGCTGGCGTATTCCACCGGCGGGAGGATGGGAAGGATGTTGTCGCACAGCTCGGGGAACCGCTGGCGGATGAGCCGCACGATGGCGGGACAGGCCGAGCTGATGACCGGAAAAACGATATCCGGCTTGCGCATGTAACGGCGGGTACACTCAGAGATGATCTCCGCGGCGCGGGCGACTTCGTAATAATCGTTGAACCCGCACTGGAGCAGGGCCTGAAGCAGACAGCCGACGTCCTTGAGCTCGTCGAACTGGCCGTACAGAGAGGGAGCGGGAAGGACGATCCGCCACTTGAATTTGGGGTCGATGTCCTCCAGCCGGTCAAAGACGGCCTGCTTCGCCTTGTGCTGACACACGCGGATGCAGTTGCCGCAGTCAATACAGAGCTCTGCCCGAATCCTGGCGCGCCCGTCACGGATCCGAATGGCCTCGGTGGGGCACTGCCGCAAGCAGGAGGTACAGCCTATGCACTTGTCCGCATCCAGCGAAACCGAATGCTGATATTCTGCCATTGGGACAACCTCCCCGTTCGGGTTATAAGCGTACTACCATCGTGATTTTCGTTCCGACGCCGACCTTCGTTTCGATCTTCAGGTCGTCGCTGGAGCGCTTCATGTTGGGCAGACCCATACCTGCGCCGAAGCCCATGTTGTGGATCTGCTCGGTTGCGGTGGAATAGCCCTCCTTCATGGCCAGCTCCACGTCCGGGATGCCGGGGCCGTGGTCCTCGAGCACCATGACGATGCGGTCGGGATAGACCTCGACGTCGGCGGTGCCGCCGTCGGCGTGAATGACCATGTTGATCTCGCCCTCATACATGGCGATGGAGCAGCGGCGGATCACGGCGTTGGAAACGCCGAGCTGCCGGAGCGTCTTTTTGACCTCTACGGACGCGTTGCCCGCGGAGGCAAAGCTGCCGCCGTCAATGTCGAAATGAAGTCGAAATGCATCCATAGGCTATTCTCCACGCAACATTCCGGTCGCGTAGAGACGGCCGGAGGCCGTGAACATGTAGTGATCGGTGACGAGAAGGACGATGCCGTTCTCCCGCGCGAGAGAAATAATCTCCGGGGTGGGGATCTTGCCGCAGACGAAGACGATGCAGCGCATATCGAGCATCATCGCCGTGCGGACGACCTGGGGATTGAGCAGGCCGGTGATCAGCAGAGATTCGTTCGTGGCGAAAGCCAGAACGTCACTCATCATATCACAGCTGAAGGCGTCGACCACCTCACTGTCCAAAGCGTCCTCGCAGCAGAGGACCTGGGCGTCCAGGAGCTTCATGATTTCTCGAATCGTCATAACGTGATCTCCGCAAACCAGTCTGTTGGATGAATCAATACTTTGCAAGGATAGCCGGAACCTGATCGGGCGTCAGGCGGCCGTAGACGTCGTCGTTGATCATCATAACGGGCGCAAGACCGCAGGCGCCGACGCAGCGGCAGGAGTCCAGAGAGAACTTGCCGTCCGCAGTGCATTCGCCTTCGCCGATGCCGAGAACCTCGGAGATCTTGTCATAGACGCCCTGAGAGCCCTTGACGTAGCAGGCTGTGCCGAGGCACACGGAGATGCGGTACTCGCCCTTGGGAGCCAGGGCAAACTGTGCGTAGAACGTGGCAACGCCGTAGATTTTTTCCATCGGGATGCCAGTCCACTCGGAGATCATGGTCTGAACCTCGATGGGCAGATAACCGTAGATCTCCTGGGCCTTCTGCATGATGGGCATCAGGCTGCCCGGCTGATCCTTGAGTTCTGCAACGATCTGCCGAAGCTGCTCTTCCTGCTCCTTCGTCCCGCGGAAGGGAACTGATGTTTTCTTGCACGCCATAATGAAGTTAACCTCCTAATTTCCGCCGCCCTGATTTCTGTATTGGCCGGACGGCGTCGCAATTTTAACGAACCGCTTTTCGATACACGCGCAGGCATATCTCAGCTCGTATAGTTTAACAGATTTTGCAGCATTTGTAAAGCGATTGTAGAAAAAAAGATTGATAAAAATAGTGAATTTTTGAAAAAAAAGGCAGGCTGTCAGTTAGCAAAAACTAACAACCTGTCTCTTTTCAAACGGCTGTTTTTCGGCATTCCGTCCATCCTATGAGCCGGAGGCCGCCATCCATTCCTCCATTCGGGCGTTGAGCTCCGCCTCCGCCTGCTCGCGCTCGGCGGTCAGACGGATCAGCTCCTGGTAGTCGGAGGCGCGCGCCTCCATCTGCCGGTCGAGCTCGGCAAGCGTCTGTTCCAGACGGGCGATCTCCCGCTCCAGACGGCGAACCTCCTTTTCCTGCGCCTTGCTGTCCGTCCGAGGCTTCGGCTGGGGCTTCTTCTCCGGCTTCGCGGTCTGGGGGATCGGACGGATCGCGGCGTTTTCCTTGAGGCTGCGGTACTTGGCGTAGCCGCAGGGGTAGTCGCGGATCGTGCCGTCCTCCAGCTCCCAGATCCGGGTGGCGAACTTGTCCACGAAATAGCGGTCGTGGGAGACGAAGATCAGCGTGCCGTCATACTCCTCAATGGCGCACTCGACCCATTCGCGGGAAGCAATATCGAGGTGGTTGGTCGGCTCGTCGAGGATGAGCAGATTGATCTTCTCGTCCATCAGCATGCACAGACGAAGGCGGGACTGCTCGCCGCCGGAGAGCGTCCCGACGGTCTTGAACACGTCCTCGCCGGAGAAGAGAAAGGCGCCGAGGCGGTCTCTGGCCTGCTGCGGGGTGCAGTTTTTCTCGTACAGCATGGTGTCGTAGAGCGTGCGTTCGGGGTGGTCGAAGTGCATGACCTGGGGCAGGTAAGCCGTCTTGACCGTCGGGCCGAAACGGATGCGCCCGGAATCCACCGGCTCCTCGCCCAGCAGGCAGCGCAGGAAGGTCGTCTTGCCGGTGCCGTTGTCACCCAGGATGGCGATCCGCTCCCCGCCCTCGACCAGAAGCTCCACGTCGGAGAACAGCTGCTTTTCCCCGAAGCGCTTGGCCATATCCTTGACCGAAAAAACCATATCCCCGAAGAATTCCTTTTCCCCGAAGCGGGCCTTGAGCGTCTTCTCGGTCTTGGGCCGCTCGGTCTGGCGGATGCGCTCCAGGCGGTGCTGCATCGCCATCGCGCGGCGGTAGAGGACGCGGTTGTTGATGCCCCAGCCCTTCATCCGCTCAACCGTGAAGGAAAGCTGCTTGATCTTAGCCTGCTCCTGCTCATACTGCTTGAGCTGGAGGTTGAAGCGGGCCTGCTTTTCCTCCAGATAGAAGGAATAGTTTCCGTTGTAGTGCTCGGCATGACCGTCGGAGATCTCGATGATCCGGTCCACGACCCGGTCGAGGAAGAAGCGGTCATGGGAGATCGTCAGCGTGGTCCCCTTGAACTGCTTGATATAGGCCTCCAGCCACTCGACGCTGCGCAGATCCAGGTGGTTGGTCGGCTCGTCGAGCAGAAGGACGTCGGTCTGCTCCAGCAGGAGCCGGGCGAGATTCACGCGGGTCTTTTCTCCGCCGGAGAGCTGGGAAAAGAGCTGATCGCGCATGGCGGCGGGGATGCCCAGACCGTTGCAGATCTTATCCACGTTCGTGTCCATCTCGTAGCCGCCGCCGACCTCGTAGGCCGTGGAAAGTCGGTCGTACTCCGAGAGAACGGCGCGGTCTGCATGGATCGTCATTTCACGCTCCAGCGCTTCCATTTTCCGCTTCATGGAAAACAGCTCGCGGTAGGCCGAGCGCAGAACGTTCTCGACGGTACAGCCCGCCGGGTAGACGGGGATCTGGGAAATCAGACCGACTTTGCGGTTCGGCGCAAAGACGATCGTGCCGTCGTCCGGCTCCAGCTCCCCGGTGAGCATACGAAACAGGGTGGTCTTGCCGCAGCCGTTGCGGCCCATGATGCCCACGCACTCCCCCGTCAGGATCTCAAAAGTGAGCCCGTCCAGAAGAATCTGTCCGATCTCAAAGGATTTTTTTAAATTTTGTACAGATAGTTCAATCATAACACAATTCAATCACATACAATTCAGCAAAGGCAATCTGTCCGCAGATCGTCAGTCTGCGTTTCAAACAGATCGTCTAACCTTCCAGGCAAAGCGGTTTTCATCCAGAAATCCGGCTCCGGTCCGAATCGCCTCCAGCTCTTGCTGGCAGAGCTCCGCAGACCGCTCGATCAGGCGGTCGGCGATTGCCTCAGTAAAGTATACAGGCTTGCCCTGGGGCGTATCAAGGAAATCCTGCGCGAATTCCTTCATAAAAAGATCCAGCGCAAATCGCCATTCCTTCCAGATCGGCTCCGTTTCCAGGTCCGCCGGAATGCGGAGCTGGCTGTGCAGCCCGTATTTGCCAATGACGTATCGGTTCGTCAGCCGGTAGTCCAGGTGCAGCTGGGGCACGTTCCCCGCCGGTCCTGGATCGAAGCCGACGACCCCATAGATCTCGTTTCGGAACAGAATATCCTGGAGCAAATGGAGATAATAACCCAGGTACAGGGGATCGCTCTGCAGCCGATCCCCGTAGAGCCCGCGGAAGCCGGAAAGGTCGAGGGTCCTCTTCGTTCCCTCCGCCAGCAGCTTCCGGTAATGGGCTTTCTTGTCCGGGCAGGCGTCGGGCAGGATGGAGCCGAGGAAAAAGCGCTCCGGCTCCGGCAGAGGATGGGCCTTGACTATTTGGCTGGCAATCGCGAGGTGGACGATCCTGGACGCCATAGCAGCTCCTCCAGTTTCTCTTTTGTGTACAGGCAGTTCAGCGCCGTCAGCAGGGCGTTCGACGACAGGTTTTCCGGCAGGCCAAGCTGCTTTTGCAGGGCGAGACGCCGTTCACGGCTGTCCCGGGTCCCGGTCAGCCCCAGCTCGTACAGGTCCGTTTTGGTGATCGGTTCCTTTGCGGAAGGCGAATCAGTTTCCTCCAGGAACGACGCGCCCGCATTGCGAAGAGACGCCAGGACGGTTTCCCGGTCCATGCCTTCCACCCCGAGCTTCCCTTCTTTTCCGGGGACAGTTTTTCTTTTTTCCTTGCCGTAAACGTCGGGAATATAAGCGTGAAGCAGGTATTGGGGCGGGATGCAGCTCTTGATCCGGTTCCGGATCACCAGCCCGGCGCCGTCGGAGTCTGTCAGAACCACCAGGCCTCGCTTCTCCGCAACCAGACGGAGCAGCGCCATCCGTTCCTGATCTTTGAAAAGTCCGAACCCGTTTGTCACGAAAACCGGGGCGTCCACAAGCTGGGAGAGGGTGATCTTGTCGTACTTTCCCTCGACCACGATGGCCTGGCGCAGCTTAAGCATGGGCGGCCTCCTCGGCAAGCTGGAGAACCAGCAGCTCCAAAACCCGCTTCGGATCGTCGAAGGAGGTCTTCATCCGGCGATCCGCCTCCAGACAGAGTTCGACAGCCTTCTCCGGGAATTCGGCGCTCAGGCGGCGGGAAAACTCCATCGCCTTCTGCGCGGGATAGGAGGAAACGGAGCAGAGCTTCATCAGATCGTTCTTCCCCTTCCCCGCCGCGCGCAGACGATTCGCCTCCACGATGCGGCGAAGCTGACTGCCGATGGTCGCAAGGATCACGACAGGCTCCTCCTGACGGCGGAGCAGGATGTGGAGGATCTGGAGGGCAGTTTCGTAGCGGCCTGCGGCAACGGCGTCGGAGAGGTCGAAGACCGCCGCCTCCAGGACGGGCTCCACCAACAGCTCGATGCTCCGGCGGCTGACAGCGGGCTCGGTCTCATAGGCGCCGAGCTTTTCGATCTCGGCGCTGAGCGTGGTCATATCGCCGCCGGTGCGGCGGATCAGAAAGACGGCGTCGTCCACGGTGATCTGCTTGCCGAGCTTTTTGAAGTGGCGGGCGATCCAGGAGATCAGCTCCCGCTCGCTCGGCTGCTGGAAGCAGACCTCTCGGGCCAGGTCCAGGGCCTCGGCGATCGTCTTCTTGCGGCGGTCGGGCTTATACTCCACGGTGTCATAGACCAGAACCACGGTGCAGTAGCTGGGAAGATTGCTGAAGATCGCGGCATAGTCTGCCGCGTCCTCGCCGATGGCGAAGAAATTCACGTCGTCGATCCGGACCATGCTGGTCGGGCTCATCATCGGAATGGCATTCACGGAATCCGCGACGGCCTGGAGGCTGATCGTCTCCGGGCTGAACCGGTGGTAGTTGAAGGCCTCGGCAAAATCCTCGACCAGGAGGTTGCGCAGGCTTTCCAGATAATGATCGCGCAGATAGGCCTCGGGCCCATGAAAGATATAGAAGCTGCCCGGCTGCCTGCTTTTCAGATCCGTCTTCAGACGGTCCAGCGAGTATTCTGCCATTGTATCACCTTTTCAGTTCAAGATCGCCGCTTTCATCGGTACGAAGGACCTCCGCGCCGATGGCGGCGAAGCGGGCCAGCGCAGATTCGGAGGGATGGCCGTAACGGTTCCTGCCAACGCTGATCAGGACGGTCTCCGGGCGGAGGGTCTTGAGCAGCTCCATGCCGGAGGAGGATTCCGCACCGTGATGCCCCGCGACGAAGGCCTCGATATCGGGCAGATCGTGGGCGGCAAGCAGACGGTGTTCCCCGGCCTGATCCAGGTCTCCGGTTACAAGCATATCATAATCCCGCTCGGAAAACAAGACCGAGACGGAGCCGTCGTTGTCATTTTCAGCCCCGACCGGGGCAAACAGCTGCAGACTTCCGCTGCCGAAGGGCAGACAGAGGTCCGCGGAGACGGGAATCACCGCCGCCCCGTGCGCCGACGCGGCGGCCTCCAGCGCCTCGCGTTTTTCCGGCGCAAAGCAGACTGCGGGCAGGTAGACGGTCCGCACGTCGATCTCCCGCAGAAGCTCCGCAGCGCCGCCGACGTGGTCGGTATCATAGTGGCTGAGGATCAGCGCGTCCACGGTGCGAACGCCGGACTGCCGGAGGTAATCCGCGGCGTGAGCGCCGGCCTTGTCGCCGTCGGAGCCGCCGCAGTCGATGACGGCGGTTCGGCCTCCGCAGCGGATGCAGACGCACTGCCCCTGACCAACGTCCAGCACGGCGGCCGTCCATTCTGCGCGGGCGGCCCGGATCTGCCGGAGGCCGACTGTCAGAGCAAGCGCCGCGAGGACGCAGAGCAAGCCCGTTCCGTAGCGCCGCTTCCGCAGGAGCACGACGGTCAGAAGGACGGCGTAGGCAAAGACCAAAAAGGCGACGGTATAGGGGGAGGAGGCAGGCAGGCTCGGATGCGGAAGCCGGGAGACGAAGCGGCAGATCAGGAGCAGATAGCGCACCGGCCATGCGGCGATGCTGCCCAGGAGCTTGCCGGCAGCCGGCCAGACCGCGGCAAGGGCAGCCGTCCCGAGGCCGAGGCCGAAGCAGAGGCTGACAGCCCAGAGCGCAAGCAGATTGGAAAGCAGGGCGTAGGTCGGAAGACTGCCGAAGACGATGCAGGTCACGGGAACCGTCAGGCTCAGCGCGCCGACCGTGGCGCAGAGGATTTGAAGCAGGCCGTTCACGAAGCGGCGGACCAGCCGGTGCGCCAGCTTCCGCCATCGGCTCAGGCCGGTCTCGCTGCGGGAGAGGACGGCGGCAAAGAGCTTCCGGCTCCGCAGATGGCGGTAGAGCGGGCCGGTCAGGAGCAGAAGGCCCGCGACTGCGAGAAACGAGAGCTGGAAGCCGACGTTTGCGACCGTATAGGGATTAAAGAGCAAAATCAGCAGGGCTGCCGCAGACAGGGCCGTCGGCGGGTCGCTCTCCCGATGGAGCAGCGGGGCAAGCAGCAGGAGACTGAGCATGATACCGGCGCGAACGACGGACGGCGAGAGCCCGGTCAGAAGCATAAAGATCAAAACCAGCGGGATTCCGATCGCCGCAGCCGCCCTTCTGGCTCGGCCCATCACAAGATAGAGCGCGCCGACCAGCAGGGAGACGTGCATCCCGGAGACCGCAACGACGTGGGACAGGCCGGCAACGGTCAGATCCCGTTCAGCGGCAAAGTCGAGGCCGCCCCGGTCTCCCGTCAGCACAGCTTTCAGAAACGGCGCGGCGTCCGCCGGGACGGAGCGGTCCAGAAGCGCCCTGACCTGCTCGCCCAGCCAGAGCGGGGCATAGCGCAGGGGGAGACGGTCGGCCCGCTCGATGCGGTCCACGGTCGCCTTTCCGGTCAGCAGAATGCCCTTGGACTGGTAATAGAGAAACTCGCCGCCGTCAGAGCCGACGTTCGACGGACGAAGCGCAAAGCTTCCCACAATGACGTCGCCGGGCCGCAGGCGCTCATCAACGCCGTTCAGATAGAGGTTCGCCTTCACAGCCCCGTCGTCGGTTCCGATCCAGGCCTCCGCCTGCTGCGACCATCCACTTGGGCGGGGGTAATTGCAGATCTCCGCCCAGCCGCGCTTCACGCTGCCGGCCGAGACGATCGCGGGCTCCACCGATAGGACGCGATAGCCCCAGCACCAGAGGCAGGCAAGGACGAGGCCAAGGCAGACCAGGCGGACGGAGCGAAAGACGCTGCCATCCCTGCGCAGGCAGAAGCAGACCGGGATCAGCGCCGCCCCTGCAAGGGCAAGCGGCCGGACGCCGGAGAGCAGATAGACGCAAATGAGACAGCCGCCCACAAAGCCGCAGACAAACCGCAGCAGGATTCGCAAGCCGTTCCCTCCCCTCTGTGGAACGGGCCGCCGCGGTTTGCGCGGCGGCCCGGATGACGGTCAGTTGAAGCTGCCCAGCGTGGTCCCTGCCAGAACGTGGAAATGCAGATGACGCACCGTCTGACCGGCGGCCTCGCCGCAGTTCGTGACGACGCGGAAGCCCTCGGCAAAGCCGAGCTCACGGGCGAGCTTTGCGATCACGGCGTAGATATGACCGACGACGGCGGCGTTCTCCGGGGTGATCTCCGCCGCGGATGCAAGGTGCAGCTTGGGCACGACCAGGAAATGGGTGGGCGCCAGCGGAGAAATGTCATAGAAGGCATAGCAGAGCTCGTCCTCATAGACCTTTTTGGAAGGGATCTCCCCGGCGATGATTTTGCAGAATAAGCAGTCGTTCATCAGAATGCTCCTTTTTCGTTATTTGGCGTTTTCGATCACGTAATCGTCCACGATGGCAAGGGCGTCGTCCAGCTTGGCCGCGTCCTTGCCGCCGCCCATGGCGGAATCGGGCTTGCCGCCGCCGCTGCCGCCGCAGACGGCGCAGACGGCCTTGACCAGCGCGCCGGCCTTGACGCCGCGGGCGATCGCATCCTTGCCGCAGACGGCGAGGATGGAGATCTTGTCCTCATTCTGCGTCGCGAAGACGGCGACGACGTTCGCAGCCTTCTCGCGGATCAGATCGCCGTACTTGCGCAGGTCGGGAACGCTGACGCCGCTGCGGATGGCCGTGACGACCTTGAGTCCCCTGACGTCTCTGGCGGAGACCATGAACTGGTTGACGTCGCCGGAGAGCAGCCTGTCGTTGGCGGATTCCAGCTTCTGGCCCAGCTCGTGCATCTCCTGCATGGTGCTCGACAGCTTACGCTGGAGCTCGGCGGGCGTGGTCTTGAGGGTCTCGCAGGCGCTCAGAATAGCGCTGCTCAAGCGGTCCATCTCCTCAAGGACGGCCTTGCCGGTGATCGCCTCGATGCGGCGGACGCCGGAGGCGACGGAGCCCTCGGAGGTGATGCGGAACATGCCGACCTTCGCGGTGTTGTCCAGATGGGTGCCGCCGCAGAATTCAAGCGAGCGGTCCCCCATTCGGACGACGCGGACGACGTCGCCGTACTTTTCGCCGAAGAGGGCGGTCGCGCCGAGCTTCTGGGCCTCGGCAATGGGAAGGACCAGGGTCTCGACGTTCAGACCGTCGAGGACCATTTCCATGACGTCGCGGTTCACGTCGCGCAGCTCCTCCGGCTTGACCGCGGAGAAGTGGGTGAAGTCAAAGCGCAGGTGGTCCGGCTCGACCAGAGAGCCGGCCTGGTGGCAGTGGTCGCCCAGGCGCTTTTCAAGCGCGGCCTGGAGCAGGTGGGTGGCGGAGTGGGCGCGGCGGATGGCCTGGCGGCGCTCCACGTCGATGGAAGCGGTGACCGTGTCGTCGGTCTTGATCTCGCCGGAGATCAGCCGTCCGTGGTGGAGATACTTGCCGCCCTTGTCCTTCTGGACGTCGGTGACAGAGAAGACGGAGCTGCCTGCGGTGATTGTGCCGTGATCGGCCACCTGACCGCCCATCTCGGCGTAGAACGGGGTCTTGTCCAGGACCAGAACGCCCTCCTCGCCGCCTGCGATTGCACCGGCGACCTCGTCGTTCACAACGACGGCCAGAACCTTTGCCTCGTCGGTATTCTTCTCATATCCGGTGAATTCGGTGGGGGTATTGTCCAGACCGAGCTCGATGCCGGCCCAGGCCAGATCGCCCAGCTTCTTCCGCGCCACGCGGGCGGTCTCCTTCTGGGTCTGGAGCAGCTTGCGGAAGCCTTCCTCGTCCACGGTCATGCCCGCTTCCTCAGCCATATCGGTGGTGAGGTCCAGGGGGAAGCCGTAGGTGTCGGAGAGCTTGAAGGCATCCTCGCCGGAGAAGACGGTCTCGCCCGCTTCGCGGTGCTTTTCCAGCATCTCGGAGAAGATCTTCAGGCCGCCGTCCAGGGTCTTGCCGAAGCTCTCCTCCTCGGAGGAGATGACCTTGGTGATGAAGCTCTGACGCTCGCGCAGATAGGGGTAGTGGCCCTCGTTTTCATGGACGACGGTATCCACCACGTCGAACAGGAAGGGCTTGTTGACGCCCAGCAGCTTGCCGTGACGGGCCGCCCGGCGGAGCAGACGGCGCAGGACGTAGCCGCGCCCCTCGTTGGAGGGCAGGACGCCGTCTGCGATCATAAAGACGGCGGAACGGATGTGGTCGGTGATGACGCGCAGGGAAACGTCCATCTTCTGCGAGCGACCGTAGCTTGCGCCGGTCAGCTCGGTGACGCGGTGGGTGATGTTCATGACGGTGTCCACGTCAAAGAGGGAATCCACGCCCTGGCAGGCGACAGCCAGACGCTCCAGGCCCATGCCGGTGTCGATATTCTTCTGGACCAGCTCGGTGTAGTTGCCGTGTCCGTCGTTATCGAACTGGGAGAAAACGTTGTTCCAGACCTCCATGTAGCGGTCGCAGTCGCAGCCGACCGTACAGGTGGGCTTGCCGCAGCCGTACTTTTCGCCGCGGTCATAGTAGATCTCGGAGCAGGGGCCGCACGGACCGGAGCCGTGCTCCCAGAAGTTGTCCGCCTTGCCGAAGCGGAAGATGCGCTCGGCGGGGATGCCCTCCTGCTTGTTCCAGATCTCAAAGGCCTCGTCGTCGTTTTCATAGACGGAGGGGTAGAGCCGGTCGGCCTCCAGACCGCAGACCTCGGTCAGGAACTCCCAGCTCCAGTGGATCGCTTCCTTTTTGAAGTAATCGCCGAAGGAGAAGTTGCCCAGCATCTCAAAGTAGGTGCCGTGGCGGGCAGTCTTGCCGATGTTTTCAATGTCGCCGGTGCGGATGCACTTCTGGCAGGTGCAGATGCGGCGGCGGGGCGGCTCGACCTCGCCCTTGAAGTAGGGCTTCATCGGAGCCATGCCGGAGTTGATCAGCAGCAGACTTTTGTCGTTTTGGGGGATGAGGGAAAAGCTGGGCAGGCGAAGATGCTCCTTGCTCTCAAAATAGGAGAGAAACATCTCCCGCAGCTCGTTTACGCCGTGATAGGTTGCCATGACAGACCTCCGTGTATCATAGAATGATTCGAGAATTTCGGTGGGCGGACGCCGCGGAAAAGAAAAAACACTCCTGCCCCCACATAGGGGCGAAGTGTTCGCGGTACCACCCTAATTTGCGCCGACGGCGCATCTTTCGGCTCTGTAACGGGAGCGCCCGTCCCGCTCGTCGCGGGCCGCTCGGAAGTGGCTGACCGGATTACGGGCGCCGGGGCTTCCACTCTCCCCCGTTCGCTGCCGCCCTTTTGGCCGGTCTCGGTTCCTCAACGCATTTATCTGCTATATTATAGTGTGGTTTTCCGCTTCTGTCAACAGTTTTTTGCGGAAAATGCGGCAAACCGTGTAGGTTTGTCAATCATAGTTTACAGTCCGGGAAAGAATAAAGAACGTCCTTGGGAGAACGCCAATTGAGGGGACGCATGGGGAAGTCGTTGTATTTCCTCTGCCATACGGCAAGTTGCTTTTGGAAGTCCTCAAAAGAGTAGAATTTGTGTGAAGCATAGAAGTATTCATTGTCCTTGCGGTGGCTGCGCTCGACCTTGCCGTTGTGCCT
>JAEEGF010730802.1_pt1 | contig 25694 bp, 15 predicted proteins | sample 9134171 | NCBI WGS metagenome assembly JAEEGF01 (sample SAMN16246542, study PRJNA631951) | gut metagenome | biome: gut microbiome; feature: rumen; material: AP-attached | host: Bos | place: Iran: Karaj | collected 2018-10 | reverse complement strand
ATAAGAAGGATGGTCAATAAAATTGTAATCATACTATTTGCCCTGCTGGTGGTGGGTGCAAATGGAGAAGTCATGGCACAGCAGAAAAAGAAGTCTGTATCGAAAGTGTCAAAGCAGTATGCCAAGTATGTCAAAGACAAAGCTCAGGGCAAGGAGAAACTTGCCCAGAAGAGGTCGAGTGACCCTGCCACTGTAACCCGTGAGAAGAATGACACGATAATCACGGAAGAGCCGCAGGATCCGATGCGTGCTGCCTATGAGTCGTTCAAGCAACAGGCGAAGACAGATTATGAGAACTTCCGTGACAAGGCTAATCGGGATTATGCGGAGTTCGTCAAAGAAGCATGGAAACAGTTCAATGCCATGCCTGCTGTTCCCCAACCTGTGGAGGAAGAAATTCCCCCTGTTGTTATCAAGGAAGAGGACTTGAAGAAACCTGTAGAGGACAAACCCCTGCCGATAGAGGAGGAGATAGTGACACTGCCGGCACCCGAGCCACAACCGGTACCTGTAGCCCCTATTAAGGAACAGCCTGTGACGGTGGAAAAGACAGTCTCTTTTATGGTCTATGGTACAAATCTGAAAGTACGGTTTACAGATGACCAGCGTTTTACACTGAAGGATTGTAGTGAGAATACCATCTCGGACGCATGGAAGAAGTTGTCAGGCAAGGCCTATAACAATACTATCAGGGACTGTCTGGAGTTGCGTATCACCAAGAAACTCAGTGATTGGGCTTATCTGAATATGTTATATCAGTTTGCGAAAGCCTGTGTGGGCAATGGCAATGAGGCAGTCTTGCTGGCCGCCTATATTTATTGTCAGTCAGGATACAGGATGAGACTGGGAACAAAGAATGGTGAACTGTATCTGCTTTATGCCTCAGAGCATGTCATCTTTAACCGTTCCTATTATGTGGTAGGGAGTGAGTACTATTATGTGTTCAACAGTGATGAGGTAAGTATGAAACTCTGTGATGTCGCCTTCCCGAAGGAACAGTCGATGTCATTATATATCCCTCAGGATCAGCAGTTTGACTATGTGGCATCGGAGGAACGTCATCTAAAATCCAAGAGGTATCCAGACATGGATATCACGTCACATGTCAACAAGAATCTCATCGCCTTCTGTAATGAGTATCCGTCATCATCCATCTGGGATAATGTGATGACACGCTGGGCTATGTTGGCGAATATGCCAATGGAAAAGGAGGTACAGGATAATATGTATCCTCAGTTACGTGAAAAGATCAAGGGATTAAGTGAGAAGGAGGCGATGGAGAGGCTGCTCAACTGGGTACAGACATCACTGGTTTATGAATATGATGACAAGGTATGGGGACATGACCGTGCCTTCTTTGCCGAGGAGTCGCTGTTCTATCCTTATGCTGACTGTGAGGACCGTTCGATATTGATTTCCCGTCTGGTCCGTGACTTGTTGGGCTTGAAGACTATCTTGATCTATTATCCTGGTCATCTCGCCATGGCTGTCGGCTTTACGGAAGACGTGAAAGGTGATTATATCCTGCTTAATGGTCATAAATTTGTGGTCTGTGATCCTACGTATATTGGTGCCCGTGTTGGAGAGACGATGCCCAAGATGGATAATGCGACGGCAAAGGTCATCTTGTTGGAATAAAATCGTAAGGATTCCCTTGTTTTAAGTTACGAATTAAAAGCAGATACGAAAAATATCTGCTTTTTTGTTGTCAGGCTTTGTTCATGGCCTGTTCTAACTGGAGGAGGGCCTGTAACAGGATGCTGCGGGGTGTTCCGACGTTAAGGCGCATAAAGCCTTCACCGCCAGGACCGAACATTGCTCCGTCGTTCAGTGCAAGGTGGGCGCGGTTGACAAACAAATCTATCAGTTCGTCGTGCTGCAATCCCAGTGGGCGGCAGTCGAGCCATACCAGGAAAGAGGCTTCTGGTCGCCAGGGTTTTATCTTCGGCAGATGCTGCTGGCAGTATTCCTCCACGAAGCGGATGTTCTCTTCGATATATGCCAGCATCTGCCTGCGCCATGACTCGCCCTGACTGTAGGCTGCTATGGTGGCGATGGGCGAGAAGAGTGGGGGGTCGTTCAGTTCATTGGCCTCTAACCAACTGTAGAATCGGCGACGAAGCGTCGGATTGGGTACAATGGCATAACTGCTGACGATGCCTGCTATGTTGAATGTCTTCGAGGGTGCGGCGAAGGTGATGCTACATGCGGCGGCTTCGTCGCTGACTGTTGCGAAAGGGATATGACGGTTGCCGAAGAGTGCCATATCGCTATGTATCTCGTCCGACAAGACAAGGATATGGTGTTCGTAGCAGAAATGAGCCAGTCGCCGTAACGTATCCTCCTTCCAGCAGATGCCGGCAGGGTTGTGCGGATTGCTCAGTATCAGTATTTTGCAATGCTCGTCCGTCACCTGTTCCAGCTGTTCAAAGTCCATGTCGTAACTGCCGTCGGGCAATTCTCGCAGCGGGTTATATACCACCTTGCGTCCGTTACCCTGAGGGGTGAGCCGGAAGGGGTGATAGACAGGCGGTTGGATGATAACCTTGTCGCCCTCCTCGGAAAATACGTTTATCGCCATACCGATGCCCTTTACGATGCCGGGGATATATGTCAGCCACTCGCGCTGAACCTGCCATCCGTGATGCTCCAACGTCCATTGGATGATGACGTCCCATAGCTCTTCCGGCACTACGGTATAGCCGAACAGCGAGTGGTCGAGTCGTCGGCGCAGTGCTTCGGTGATGAAAGGTGGCGTTTCGAAGTCCATGTCGGCTACCCACAGGGGCAGCAGGTCGGAGCGTCCGTATCGCTCCTGCAGTACGCCGTGTTTCAAGTCGCCACTGCCACGGCGGTCAACTATCTTGTCAAAACTATAAGTCATCTGTCAGTGCTTGTTGAATGTCGTCAAATATATCTTCTGCCGCCTCTAATCCCACCGAGAGACGGATAGTGGTCTGCCGTACATCCATCTGCTCCAGCTGCCGGGGAGGGAAGAGCCCGAAGATAGTGCTTGCAGGGTGAATGGCCAGCGTACGGTTGTCAAAGAGATTGGTGGCACGATGAATCAGTTTCAGACGGTTAAGGAAACGGAAACACGCCTCTTTGCTTGCCAAGTCGAAAGTCAGCATAGCACCGGCTGTTTTACCGAACTGTCGCTGGGCAAGTTCGTAATAGGGGTTATCCGCTAATCCGATGTAGTTGACACGCTGAATCAAATCCTGTTCCCTCAATCTTTTGGCAAGTTGTAAGGCATTGGCAGCCTGTCGCTGATAGCGCACATCAAGAGTCTCCAGTCCTAATGTCTGCAGATAAGCAGCCTGTGGTGTCATATAGGCACCGAGGTTAAACAACAATTCGTATTTGATGCGCTGGTTAATCAAAGGAAAAGTGCCATAGTCAATGACGAGTCCTCCCAATGACGTTCCGCCTCCAGAGAGGTATTTCGTACTCGACACCACTTCGACATCCACGCCTAACTCTTTCAAATGTGTCTCAGTAAAAGGAATCACCGTGGAATCGGCTATCACTGGAACACCTTTCTGATGGGCTGCCTCTGCGATGGATTGCAGGTCGGCTACCTCCAGTTGTGGATTGGTGACAATCTCCAGAAACACACAACATGTTTCATCGTCAATAGCGGCTTCGACGGCTTGTAAGTCGGTTAAGTCGCGCAAACGGGGCTTTACGCCATAGCGCAAGAGGGTATTGGTGACAAGGGCGAGAGTGTTGCCAAAGAGATGGTTGGAAGTCACGATGTTCTTGCCCTGCGAGGCAACGGCAAGGAGGGTGTTGCTGATAGCAGCCATGCCTGAGGTGAAAGCTGTCACATGGGCAGCATCTGTCAGTTGGCGTACCCGTTGTTCCAGATTCGTCACAGTGGGATTCTCTACACGTGCATAGTCGGGACCTTTGATGCGATTGCAAAAGACATCCGACATCTCTTGGGCGTCACTGAACTCGAACGACACGTTATGATAGACAGGTACGGAGAGCGAGCCATAGGCGTCCTCCCGCACATAGGGGGTGTTGATGGCTATTGTTTGTTTCTTCATAATCTAAATATAGAATTCGGAAGGATCAACCAATCCGGCGCGAAAGGCATATTTAATGGCTTCGTGGGCGGTATTCACCTGTAGTTTTCGGAAAATATTCTTCTTGTGGGTATTGATGGTGTGGATGCTGGAGTATCGCTCGTTGGCAATCTCCTTGGTAGTCTTTCCCTGGGCTACACCTCGCAGTATTTCCAGTTCGGTTTGGGTCAGCACCTTCGGATGCTGCTCGTCGTCAGCCTGTTGGCAAATCAGTACTTCTGCTGCACGCTGGCAGAGATAGCGCTCACCCCGGATGGCATAGTCAATGGCGTGGTGAAACAGCTTAAAGGGCGAGTCCTTGAACACGATACTCACATTGCGGACGGTATATACCAGCTTACGCATGACTTGAACGGTGAGGTCGTCGCTCACCATCAGCCATTGTGCTCGGGGAAACCGCTCGATGATAATCAGCAACTGTTCCTCGTCCTGTATATTAAATAAGGTATAGTCGAGAACCACGATGCTTCTTTCTTCTTTCTGCAACTGACTGACCAATTCGTCTTTGTCGGCAGCATGATGGACAGTGGCACTTTCGTGTTCGCGAATAAGAGTCTTCAGGGCAAATGCCGTGAGCTCCTGATTGTCGGCTAAAATAAAATTCACCATACTTTTGTCTCATTTAGTTTGATGAGTGCAAAGGTATGGCGAATTTGGTAGTTACACAATACCGCTTTTCGGTTATTCTGCCTACCATACGTTTGGTATATCGCTACTTTTTGCCCATTCCTCTCATGCTAAGCGAGATGCGGTGGCGGCGTAAATCGACATCCAGGACACGGACTCGAACATGCTGATGAAGCTTCACAACCTGTGTGGGGTCACTCACATACTTGTCGGCTAATTGCGAGATATGCACCAGTCCGTCTTGGTGTACGCCAATGTCAACGAAGGCTCCGAAGTTTGTTATATTTGTCACAATACCAGGCAGTTCCATTCCTTCGTGCAAGTCTTCCATCGTCTGCACGCTGGCGTCAAATTCGAATTCCTCAATCTGCTCGCGAGGGTCGCGTCCGGGCTTCTCCAACTCCTTCATGATGTCGGTGAGGGTGGGTAGTCCGATGGTGTCGGTGACGTAGTTGCGGATGTCGATTTGGGTGCGTTTCTCATGATTGCTGATTAAGTCGCTGACAGTGCACTGGCAGTCCTTAGCCATCTGCTCCACGATGTGATAACTCTCAGGATGGACGGCACTGTTGTCGAGTGGATTCTTGGCATCGGGGATGCGGAGGAAACCGGCGCACTGCTGATAGGCAGCAGGACCGAGTCGGGGCACCTTCTTCAATTGGGCGCGACTGGTGAAGGCTCCGTTCTCTTTTCTGTAATCCACTATGTTCTTAGCCAGCGTGGGACCGAGGCCGCTGACATACATGAGCAAGTGCTGTGAGGCAGTGTTCAGGTTGACTCCCACCAGATTAACACAACTCTCGACGGTCTGGTCGAGTGAATGTTTCAGTTTGGTCTGGTCAACATCGTGCTGATACTGTCCGACGCCAATGCTCTTTGGGTCAATCTTTACCAGTTCTGCCAAGGGGTCCATCAGTCGCCTGCCTATCGAGACGGCACCACGCACGGTGACATCCTCGTCAGGGAATTCCTCGCGAGCCGTTTTCGAGGCAGAGTAAACGGAGGCACCGTCTTCGCTGACAACAAAGAGTCTCGCCACAGTCCCCTCGCCTTTAGGAGAAGGGATTGATTTGATGCAATCCTCCACAAATTCCTTCGTCTCGCGACTGGCAGTGCCGTTGCCTATGGCTATCGCCTCAATCTGATAGTCGTGAATCATCTGCTGAACGTGGACGGTGGCCTGCATCCGGTGATTGACGGGAGGGTGGGGGAATATGGCTTCATGGTGAAGCAGATTACCCTGTGCGTCGAGACAAACCACCTTACAGCCTGTGCGGAATCCTGGGTCGATACCCATCACACGCTTTTGTCCTAAGGGCGCGCCAAGCAGCAGTTGGCGCAGGTTTTCGGTAAACACCTTGATGGCCTCTTCGTCAGCTTTCTCTTTGCTCAGGTTTGAGAACTCCGTCTCGATGGACGGACAAAGTAGCCGCTTATAACCATCCTCGACGGCTTCGGCTACGAGTCGCTGACAGGCTCCCTGTCCTCTGACGTAATTGCGTTGCAGACGGCTGACAGCCTCGTCGTCGTCAATAGTGATACTAACTCTCAGAAAACCTTCGTTTTCACCACGGCGCATAGCCAGCAGACGATGGGAGGAACAGCGCTTGAGCGGTTCTTCCCAATCGAAGTAGTCGGAATATTTGGCGGCTTCGTCAGCGTCCTTCTTGCCCTTCACCACTTTCGATACGATAAACGCCTCGCGACGGAAGGCAGCTCGCACCTGATTGCGCGAACGCTCCTCTTCGCTAACCTGTTCGGCAATGATATCCTGGGCACCCTTCAAGGCTGTAGCGACGTCAGGAACGTCGCCTGCGACAAAGCGCTGGGCAGCGCGCTTGGGGTCTTGCTCGCGTTGAAGCAGCAGGAGATGGGCAAGAGGTTCTAATCCCAGTTCGCGCGCCACCTGAGCCCTGGTGCGGCGTTTGGGTTTATAGGGCAGGTAGATGTCTTCCAAAACGGTTGATTCCCAGCAGTCGTCGATGCGTTTCTGCAATTCGGGCGTCATGTTGCCCTGTTCGGTGATGGTGCTGACGATGGTTTCCTTGCGCTTGGCAATCTCCTGGAGTCGAGTCAGACGTTCGCTGATACCAGTAATCTCCACCTCGTCGAGTCCACCGGTGCGTTCCTTGCGGTAGCGTGAGATAAAGGGTATGGTGCATCCTTCGTCCAACAGTTTGAGCGTGTTTTCAACTGCGTGCTCAGAGAGGTGTAGCTCGCTGGCAATGAGTTGGGTGAATATCTTTAAATGTTCCATTGTTATCTTGTTTTTTGAATCTTAACGCTACAAAAGTACGCAAAAAATATGAGAATAGCCATCAGTGGACTCTAATAAATATTAATTTATTTTGCATTTCGTGGGAATTGTACTACCTTTGCAATTCAAATTGTAGAGAAAGATGATTTCTGTAGAAGGACTATGTGTAGAATTCAGTGCTAAGCCTTTGTTCACCAATGCCAGTTTTGTGGTGAACGATCGTGACCGTATTGCCCTGGTGGGTAAGAACGGCGCTGGGAAATCTACACTCTTGAAAATACTTTGCGGACAGCAACAGCCCACCAGTGGTGTGGTCAGCGTGCCTACCGACGCTACTATCGGCTATCTGCCTCAGGTGATGAACCTGCAAGACGATACCACCGTTCGGGAGGAGGCTCAGAAGGCATTCTCCTATATCAGGGAGATGAAGGAGCGCATAGACCAGATGAACCAACAACTGGCTGAGCGTACCGATTATGAGAGCGACGACTATCTGGCCTTGGTGGAGCGCTTCACCCAAGAGCATGAACGCTATCAGATGATGGGGGCAGATAACTATGAGGCAGAGATAGAACGCACACTCATCGGACTGGGATTTGTGAGAACCGACTTCGAGCGTCCCACCAGCGAGTTCTCCGGAGGCTGGCGTATGCGTATCGAACTGGCGAAGATTCTGTTGCAGAAACCCGATGTGCTGTTGCTCGACGAGCCTACCAACCATTTGGATATAGAGTCGATACAATGGCTCGAACAGTTTCTGGCTCAGAGTGCCAAAGCAGTAGTGTTGGTGAGTCACGACCGTGCATTCATCAACAATGTGTCGAATCGTACGCTGGAAATCTCCTGTGGGCGCGTTATTGACTATAAGGTGAAGTACGACGAGTATGTAGTGCTTCGCAAGGAGCGCAGGGAACAGCAGATGAGAGCCTACGAGAATCAGCAGAAGGAAATGGCAGATATGCGCCAGTTCATAGAGCGTTTCCGCTATCAGGCCACCAAGGCTGTTCAGGTGCAGCAGAAAATCAAACAGTTGGAGAAGATGGTGCCCATCGAGATTGACGAAGTGGATAACTCTGCCATGCATCTGAAGTTTCCGCCCTGTCTGCGCAGTGGTGACTATCCCGTGATATGCGAGGATGTCAAGAAACGGTATGGTGAACATACGGTGTTCTCGCAGGTGAACTTGACCATCAAACGAGGCGAGAAGGTGGCCTTCGTCGGAAAGAATGGCGAGGGTAAGTCAACACTCGTGAAGTGTATCATGGGAGAGATTCCTTTTGATGGAAACCTGAAGATTGGCCACAATATTCAGATAGGTTATTTCGCTCAGAACCAAGCTCAGTTGTTGGACGAGTCGCTGACGGTCTTTCAAACAATTGATTATGTAGCGAAAGGCGATATCCGTCTGAGAATCAACGATATATTGGGCGCATTTATGTTCGGCGGCGAGGCCTCTGACAAGAAAGTAAAAGTGCTGAGCGGAGGCGAACGGAGCCGTCTGGCTATGATTCGTCTGCTGCTTGAACCCGTCAACCTGCTGATACTCGACGAGCCTACCAATCATTTGGATATGCCTTCGAAAGATGTGCTGAAGGAAGCCATCAAGGCATTCGACGGAACGGCTATTATAGTGAGCCACGACAGAGAGTTCTTGGACGGACTGGTCAGCAAGGTATATGAGTTTGGAGGAGGTCGCGTCAGGGAGCACTTGGGCGGTATCTACGACTTCCTGCAGGCAAAGCAGATAAGCGAACTCAGCGAGTTGGGCAAGGGTAGTAATAATTCCCAGGCTGGGACTGCTGCAGTCCCAGGGAGGGAACAAAGCAGTCCCAAGGTGGGAACATCTGCCGAAATGCCATCTAAATCCCAGTCCTATGCCGAGAAGAAGGAAGTGCAGAAGAAACTCCGCAAGGCTGAGCGTGCTGTCGAGGAGTCGGAACGCAAAATCAGCGATATGGAACGCAGGCTGAAAGAACTTGACGGATTGCTGATGAATCCTGCCAATGCCTCCAATATGGAATTTGTAACCGAATATACCACCGTCAAGAAATCGTTAGACGAGGAAGTGGAACGGTGGGAACGGTTATCCGAAGAATTAGAACAACTATCACAATAACAAACAATGAAAATCAAAGTAGTAATGATGATGATGGCAATGTCATCAATGGCGATGGGTGCTCAGGCACAGTCGCAGTTGAAATCGGGTATCGACCTGACTGACCTCAATCAGCAGGTGCGCCCTGGTGAAGATTTCTATGATTACGCCTGCGGTGGTTGGATGCAGAAGAATCCGCTGCCTGCAGCCTATTCCCGCTATGGCAGTTTCGACCGTCTGGCAGAAGACAACAACAAGCGTATCAATGGCATCTTGAAGGAGTTGCAGGAGAAGACCTATCCCCAGGGCAGTGTGGAGCAGAAACTGAGCGACCTCTATAAGCTGGCTATGGACTCTGCCCGTCGTGAAAAAGATGGTGTGGCACCTGTTATGGGTTTTATCCAGAAAATGGAAGCAGCCAAGACAGTGGCCCAGCTCTTTGCCATTCAGCTGGAGATGATGCCCTATGGTGATGCCGAATTCTTCAGCGCCTATATGGGTGCCGACGAGAAGAATGCCCAGCAGAACATCCTGAGCATTAATCAAGGTGGACTGACTCTCGGACAGAAAGACTACTATCTGGAGACTGACGAAGCTACTACGAACATCCGCGAGAACTACAAGAAGCACATTGTCCGCATGTTCCAGCTCTTCGGTTTCAAGAAATCGGCTGCTGAAAAGAAGATGAAGAATATCTTCAAGGTAGAGTTGGCATTGGCAAAGGTATCGAAGTCGCGTACAGAACTGCGTGACCCCATAGCCAACTATAATAAGATGACGCTGAAGGAGTTTGATGCCAAATACCCCCATTTCCAACTTGAGAAGCAGATGAATGCCAAGGGTATAGCCAGCAAGTATATCCAGGAAATGGTAGTTGGACAGCCAGATTTCATGGCTGGTGCCGACCAGTTGTTTGCCAAGATAACTCCAGCAGAGTATCGTGACTATATGGAGTGGGGCATCATCAGTGGTGCTGCTGGTTTGCTGAACGATGAAGTGCGTGCAGCCAACTTCGACTTCTTCGGTAAGGTGATGTCTGGTCGCAAGGAGGATCACCCCTTGTGGCGTCGCGCCACCAACCAGGTGCAGGGCGTTATGGGCGAGGCACTTGGTAAGATTTATGTTTCCAAGTATTTCCCAGCCTCTTCCAAGGAGCGCATGAAGACACTTGTTGAGAATCTGCGAATAGCACTTGGAGAGCGCATTGCCGCCCAAGACTGGATGGACGATTCCACAAAGGTAAATGCGCTGCTGAAGTTGAATACCTTCTATGTGAAGATTGGTTATCCTGACAAGTGGACGGATATGTCAGACTTGAAAATCGATGCGAAAAAGTCTTACTTTGAGAATATGCAGGAGTGCAGCCGTTTCTGGAATAAGTGGCGCATAGAGCATACGGCAGGAAAACCCGTTGACCGCGACGAGTGGTATATGACTCCCCAGACGGTGAATGCCTATTACAACCCAACCACCAATGAAATATGTTTCCCCGCAGGAATACTGCAGGTTCCGTTCTTTGACCCGACAGCCGACGACGCCTTTAACTATGGCGCTATCGGTGTGGTAATCGGACATGAAATGACTCACGGATTCGACGATCAGGGACGTCAGTATGACAAGGATGGAAATATGCATGACTGGTGGACTGCACAGGATGGAAAGAACTTTACAGAACGTACGGATAAGTATGCTGATTTCTTCTCTCAGATTAAGGTGTTGCCCGACCTGAATGGTAACGGACGCCTGACATTGGGCGAGAACTTGGCAGACCACGGTGGACTGCAGGTTGCCTGGTATGCTTATAAGAACGCTACGAAGAACAATCCGTTGCCAGTTATTGACGGTCTGACTGCCGACCAGCGTTTCTTCCTTGCCTATGCCGGTGTATGGGCAGGTAATATCACAGAAGCCGAAATCCGCAATCGCACCAAGAGTGACCCCCATTCATTGGGTCGTTGGCGCGTCAACGGAGCACTTCCTCACGTCGATATGTGGTATGAGGCGTTTGGCGTGAAAGAGGGCGACAAAATGTATATTCCAAAGGAAAAACGCCTCTCTCTCTGGTAAAAATAGGGCAAAAATCATAAAAATGCCGTCGTAAATATAAATTTACGGCGGTTTTTTTGTGTCATTTTAAATTTTCTTATTATATTTGCACCTAAATTATTTACAACCTAAACGAATGATAAACGATAATACTCAAGATACCGAGAGGACGCAGAGGACTTTCCGGCCACAGGAAAGAACCCGCGAGAAAGAATTGGTAAGAGAAAATGAGTCGCAGCAACCTGTTATGCAGCAACAGCAGCAACAGCAGATGGCTGGTGGTAAGAAGTGCCCGTTCTGTGGTGCTATCAATGAGCCGGAAGCTATGTTCTGTGCCCAGTGTGGACAACCCATCAGCAAGTCGTCTTGCCCTTTCTGCGGTTCGGAGATTGACCCAGATGCCGATTTCTGTGAAGCCTGCCATCACTACATCCGTAAGGACATCTGCTCCTACTGCGGTGCCAAGTTGACGGGTAACGAAGCCTACTGTCCTGAATGCGGTAGCCCAAGAGGCGGGTTGGTATGTCCTACCTGTCATACGATGAACGACTTTGCGTTCTGTAAGCAGTGTGGTACGGCTCTTACTGCCGAGGCTAAGGAATTGGTGAAGGAATTACAGAAGAACCCCGACTATAAGGAACTGATAGAAGTCGTCCAGGAATACTCCCGTCTGGAGAGTTCGCTGCCATACAATTCAGAGCGTGACATTTTTCGCGAACAATTGAATATGAAACTTCGTGAACGTGTGCTGACTCTGTTGGCTAAGGATCAGGGCGTGGAGAATCCCGTCATTCCCAAGGTGGAGACAAAACGTATGACGAAAGAGGAACTGGAAGAGCAGAAGTCGCAGAAGATTAAGAGACTCTCTGCCATTCTCGACAAGTTGGCGGTTCCCCCCACGTCATCCCCGGTGCAGGCTCGCAATTATGCAATGGCCAGCAAACCGATGGGTGTGCGCTTGGCTTGGGTGTGCAACTTCAAACATGCGTTGCACAGCAGTCCCTGTGGTTGTGCCAAACCACATCTGGGCGGCAAGTGGGTAGTTTTAGGTAAGAATAGTTCTGCAGAAATCAAAGACGATAAATAATGGATGCAACCATAAGAACTCAGGAGCAAACCAGTACGACCATCAGGGTCGCTCCAACTGGAGAGACAACATACAGACCAGGTGCTTCAGACACGACACAGTCGGGGTCGAACAACGATTTCCTCATCAAGGGTAAAGTTTATCATTGCATCAAATGCCTCAGCGATAATTCAGGTGAGGCACAGGTGTTTAAGGTAGAGTGCGATGGGCAAGAGATGGTGTTGAAGATATACTATCCCAACTTCACCATCAAGAAGACGCTCATGCGCATTATCCAAAGTTTCGGCATGGAGACCATCGTGAAGATTCTGGATTACGGTAAGACCTATATTGACGGGAAGAACCGTGACTATGAGTTGATGGAATACCTGCGTGGTGGAACGCTCAGCGACTATGATTTGGACGGCGACTTCAACCAGTTCCGCCGTATAGCACTTCAGGCAGCTGCTTCTTTGGCCTATTGTCACAACAGTAACATCATCCACAAGGATATCAAACCCAGCAATTTCTTCTTCCGTGATGAGAAACATCAGGAGTTGGTGCTGGGCGATTTCGGTATCTCCAGTGTCTTGGACGGTGACGAGAAGTTGCATAAGACGACACAGGCGCGTACTCCGGTATATGCTGCACCGGAAATGTATAATGATGTGATTGACGGTGAGGTGGAGATTACCCCTGCTGCCGACTTCTATTCTTTGGGTATCACATTGCTGACGCTTTGGCTGGGTGAAAATCCCCTGAGCCAGAATGAACGTGTGATGATGCGCAAGAAGAACGAAGGTCGTCTGCCACGTATCAACGAATTGCCCGACCGTGTAAAAATGATTATTCAAGGTCTGACGGCAGTCAATCCTCAGAACCGTTGGAAATACGAGCAGGTTGAGCGTTGGTTCCTGGGTGAGGACGTAGAAGTCGATATCTCGTCACCCATGCTGAAATACCGCAGTTTCATTGTCGATCCCGAGAAGAACCTTGTTGCCGACAATGTGCACGAGCTGATACCTTTGCTGCTTGATAACGAGCGTCTTGCCATCAATTATCTGTATAATGGACGAATAGCAGGGTGGCTCGAACAATGTGGTAACGTGAAGTTGAGTTCGGTGGTGAAGGACATCGTTGTCAACCGTTATCCAGCCGACCAGCGTGCAGGTCTGATGGCAGCAGTGTATGTCATGGAACCGACATTCCCTTATAAGGATATTCATGGCAATCTGTGCGACGATGTGCACAGTGTCAGCATATCAGTTCTCAGCTATCAGGAAGAGTATTCCATCGCCTTGAGAAATCCTAACGACACCCTGTTCCTCTATTTGGAGTCGCATTCAAAGGCTGATATTAATCAGATACGCAGTTATTTCTCGAAACCAGACTTTGACGGACGTGTTGCCATCTTGCGTCTGGTCTATGAGGTAGATAAAGACATTCCTTTCCTGAATCAGAGTCCGTCTTCATCCCTGCAGGAGATTGTGCATTCCTTCGGTAATGAAGACCTGACTGAAGATGCTTGGATGTCGCTGAGTGACGGACGACTGCTCTCTTGGATGTTCTGCCATGAAGACCGTATGGCGTGCGAGGCACTTCGCATACTGACGAAGGGGCAAAAGCCCACGCGGTCTTTAGGCTATAAAGTGTTGTATAACATCGACCGCGAAGCTGCCTTCGACTTACGCGAGGCTGACACCCCATATCGTGTGGGTGTCTTGCTGAGCCAGATGATGAAAGAGTGGCAGCATTTATCAGAGAAGGAATTTACCGAGAAGATTAAGGACTTCTCCGATCCGAACGGGCGCTTTGCCTATTTTGCCCAGTTGCATGGTTGGTTTGAACAGTTGAACCAGTGCCGTGCCTGTTTCAATTTGAAGAGTCAGGAGAATACCGAACGACTGGGTGTGTATGATTTGCGGACAGCCGCTTATCGCTTCTGCCGTATTCTGGGTGCTCGTCCGTCTTATCTCTTAGAAGAAGACTTGGAATTGGTTGACGGTCTCAATGTCACCAAGATGGGAAGAAACACGCAGCTGGCAGCAGAAATCAAACACGGTTCGCTGGCACAGTGGCTCTCTATCTTCTACCATGAAGATCCCGATAAGGACTTCAGCGAGACCTATTCCTATGAGCGTACTTTGGAGCGTTGGATACTGACGTTGGGTGAGATTGATCCCAACCAGCCTTATTTCAAGCGTTTCGGAACGGCAAAGGAAGAGACTGCAGCCAAATATTCCGACGTACGCCAGCTCTATTATAAAGCCAAGAGCAAGGAGAAGACGTGGCGCATGGTGTTCTATTCGCTCTGCGGACTGTGGGCTTTCCTCCTCATTATTTGTGGCGTGAGCGGACGTGACTTCCTTTTGGAACACTCGGGAATGTCAATCGTTTTACCGCTGGGTGGTATGTCAGCTATAATAATAGGTACACGTGCCTATTTTAAAGGATATGGTTTCATACTGTCCTGTCTGTGGGGATTGTTGGGTATTCTTTCGTCGTACATCCCTGTCATGTTGTTGAAGTATATCAATGGTTCTATGCCAGGTATGTTTGTTCCCGTCATCCTTATCCTGACGGCAGCATATATGGCCATCTGTCACTTTACCGACTTCCGTTCAGATACCAACAGTGAGAACCTGTTGGTTTCGGAAATAATGGATGATGATGTGAAGTCAACTTTATTGGAGCCTCTTTATTATACTTTCAAGGAGAAGAAATACAAGTTCAAGGGTTCGAACTTCGGTCTGCTTGACGATGTTACCAATCAGGTGCGTTCGTTGAGTGGCGAGTCAGTCCTGCATTACATATTATGGTCAGCACTGGTAGGAATTCTGTTACTTGAATTGATATTGTTCAGTTCCAGCCTGTTGAATGTCAAGAATCCAAATCTTGACAGTTGGAAACTGAATCCGTCGGCAGTGGTTAAACAATTACAAAAGGACGTCGAATAATATGGTTTGCGAGCATTGTCATAAAGAAAACCGTTCGATTGCGAAATTCTGCAAATGGTGTGGTAAGCCACTCATTTCGCAGAATGTGTTAGACAAGTTGGTGGGACTTGAGGATGTCAAGAAACAACTAAAGACAGTCGTTGACACCTATACCTATCTCCATTCGCGCAAGGATATCATGAATGTACGCCTGAGCGTGAATGCGATTATCATCGGTGAGACAGGTACTGGTAAGACTGCGCTTGCTGAGATTATCCGTGATTACTTCTATCAACACAAGATTATTGAAAAGCCTAAGTTGACGATGGTTGATGCCGTCGATTATCAGCGCTTTGTTGATAAATGGGATGATAACATCAAGAAGGCGAAGGATGGTATCCTGTTCTTTGATAATGTTCAGAAACTGTTGCCCGACCGCTATTCCAATCAGGTGAATCCTTTGGATAAGCTCTTTGTCGAAATGGACAAGTGGAACGATAATCCTATTGTGATTATCTCCGGTTTGCCCAAAGGTCTGGACGATTTCCTGATAAACAACCCAGCTGCCCAGAACCGCTTCAAGTATATCTTCCGTCTGCCTACTCCGAGTTACAACGAACTCTGTGACGTCTGCAAGCAGGAACTGCGTATCAAATACGGCATTTCCGCCTATACACCTGAGGCAGATCATAAGTTGGAGCGTTTCTTCCAATATCAGGTGAAAATCAAGGACGACACCTTCGGCTATCGTCATCTGGCAGTGAAGACTGCTGAGGACATCTTTACCTCGTTCATCAGTCGTGGTGCTGATGCTACGATGATAGAGGAGGGTGATATCCGGGGCTATGTTCCTGAAGAGCGTACGCTTGATGATATCCTGAGCGATCTCGACCAGTACATCGGTATGGATCAGGTGAAGAAAGCTGTCCGCGAGATTGCCTACAGCGTACAGAACAGCGTACAGCGCGCCCAGCGTGGTTTGGGTGAACAGCAGAAGGCTGGCATCCATATCGTACTGACGGGTAACCCAGGTACAGGTAAAACGACGATTGCCCGTAAGTTGGGCGAGATATTGGAGGCTATCGGATATCTCGACAGCGGACATGTGGTAGAGTGTGACCGTGCCAAGATGGTCAGCCCATATCAGGGTGAGACGCCAAAGGTGGTAGATCGCTTGTGCGACAAGGCAATGGGAGGAATCCTCTTTGTCGATGAGGCCTACACATTGGCACCAGTCAGTCAGGGCGGTGACCGTGACAATCAGGGAGCCCAGGCATTGGAGCAGTTGATGAAACGTATGGAGGACGACCGAGGCAAATTTGTAGTTATTGCTGCCGGTTACCGAACGGAGATGGAGAATTTGTTCCGCATCAACCCTGGTGTGCGCAGCCGTTTCAGTTATTTCCTGAATATCGACGATTACAATCCTGAAGAACTGTATCAGATTATGCAGGTCTTTGCGAAGTCGAAGAAATATGTCTTTGCCCCAGATGCTGAAGAACTGGCTCGCAAGATGATTACCGAGCTGTATGATGCCCGCGACAAGGACTTCGCCAACGGACGTACCATGCGCCAGTTGTTCGACAAGATTACGGCAAAGCAGGCAGAGCGTCTGCAGAAGGGGGATATGTCCACCAAGACGGACGAGGAACTGATGACGATTACGCAGGAGGATATCCCATACGAGGCTCCAAAGGCAGTCGATTATACCGAGTGTCTGAAGAAGCTCAACGGTATGGTGGGACTGGCAGCTGTCAAGCAGGAGATTTCCAACTTGGCTGCTTTCCTCAACTTGCAGATACGTCGTGGAGAAACCAATACGTTCCAGGGCAAGCACTACGTCTTTACGGGTAATCCGGGAACAGGTAAGACCACTGTTGCCCGTATCATGGCTGATGTGTTCCGCACGTTAGGCATCCTTTCACGAGGTCAGTTGGTTGAGGCTGATCGTAGCAAACTGGTATCGGGCTATTCCGGTCAGACAGCTATTAAGACCAATCAGCTGATTGACTCTGCTATGGGTGGTGTCCTGTTCATCGACGAGGCCTACACCCTGAAGTCAGGCGACAACGATTCCTTCGGCGGAGAAGCTATCGACACACTGCTGAAACGCTTGGAGGATGACCGAGGAAAGTTCATCTGTATCGTGGCAGGTTATACTGATCAGATGCACGACTTCATTGATACCAACCCAGGACTGAAGAGCCGTTTCACGCAGACGATTCATTTCGACGATTATACACCCGACGAGCTGACTGAGATATTTGTCAATCTTGCCAAGGGTAAGAACTTCACCGTTGACGATGCTACCCGTCAGGCTGTCCACCGTCAGTTCGAACAGTTGTATCTGCGTCGTGACAAGAACTTCGGCAATGCCCGTGAGGCTCGCCGCATCTTCGATGCTGCAGTCGAGAAACAGAGTCAGCGCCTGATGGCAGAAGTCAACAATCCGAACTTCAAGGACGAGGATATGTATCGTATCACCGAGGCCGACCTTGCCGTACAGCAGAGCGAGAAGGCACGTCCGTTGGACGAGGTACTCAACGAACTCGACGAGTTCATCGGAATGCGTTCTGTCAAGAATATGATTCGTCGTCTTGCCGTCCAGAGCATGTTCATGAAGCAGCGTGCTGCTATGGGTGCTGGTAAGGTACAGCAGATGGCCATGAACTTCATCCTGACAGGTAACCCAGGCACGGGTAAGACATCGATAGCCCGTAAGATGGGTGAGGTGCTTCAGAGTATGGAGATTCTGCCTACCAGTCGTGTCATTGAGGCCAGTCGTGCCACTTTGGTTGGTAAGTATATGGGTGAGACACCGAAGATTGTCAACAATATGTGTGACAAGGCGATGGGTGGCATTCTGTTTATCGACGAGGCATACACTCTCTCGTCGGAGAACGACCAATATGGTAAGGAAGCCATCGACACGCTGATGAAGCGCATGGAGGATGATCGTGGTAAATTTGTAGTGATAGCAGCAGGTTACCAGAAGGAGATGGAAGACTTTATGAATGTCAACCCCGGACTCGCCAGCCGCTTCACCCACAAGATGCATATCGAGGACTATAACGAGGATGAACTCCTGGCAATCTTCAAGAAGATGGCGTCAAAGGACAACTACACCTTGTCGCCTGCTGCTGAGTTCAAGTTGATGGATCTGATTTGCCGTAAGGTGGTCAGCAAGAGCAATTCCTTCGGAAATGCCCGTGAGATGCGTAATATGCTTGATGAAACAATCCAGCAGTTGTCTGTTCGTGTGAGTGCAATGCCTCAGAGTGAGGTGACTCAGGAAACCTATCAGATGATACTGCCAGAAGATATAAAGGATGAGTTATGATAATATGTCCAAATTGTAAAGAAGAAATAGAGGAGCAGTCCTTCTATTGCGACCAGTGTGGTCAAGCCCTGATGTATTGCTCTAATTGCGGACGTGTAGGAACCGGACGCCGTTGTACGTATTGCGGTGGTTTGATGGAGGCCCCGGGCACCAGTCATGAGTCCGAACAGCCCAGCGGTCATGCTACGGCAGCAGAAATCAGTCGCACCTTTGCGAGTGCGAGGGATGCCAACAACGGTATTTCTACAGCCGATGTCCAGATACAAGGTATTCCTACGCTCACACTATACAATCCTTCACTGAACATTCGTATGGTGGGTATCAATGGTGCTATCATAGGGCGCAAGCAAGGTCCTTATCAGCAGATGTTCGTTGGCAATATGTATGTGTCAAGTGTTCATGCGCAGTTGATTTACAAGCCCGATTCCGGTTGGTGCATTATCGACAAGCATTCTTCAAACGGAACGAAGCTGAACGATCGTGACCTTTTGCCAGATATACCGATGTCAATCAAGAGTGGTGACATTGTGTCGTTGGCAAACATTAATTTGCAGGTGAGTGTCAACTGACCTGTAAGTCCTAAACATTGAAATTTGATATGAGTGAAATAGTCTTAACGGCTGCAAGCCGTGTGGGATGTGTTAGAAGCAATAATGAAGACATGGTGCTTGCCTACGACAAGTTTGTTCGTAGTGAGGCATATCATACTACGTTGATAGCAGAGAATGTTGACCGTTTCGTGATAGCCCTTGCCGATGGTATGGGAGGTCATAATGCGGGAGAAGTGGCGAGTGCCGATACGCTTGCCAATCTTCATTTCTTTATCAACGACCTGCCGAAGGGCTTGTCCATTAGCGAATTTAACGAGATGATGGTTGTATGGATGGAGTCTGTCAATCAGATGATTACCTCGAAGGGGCATGCTGATCCGTCAATGGAAGAAATGGGCACCACGCTTGTAGGTATTATTTACTATGGTGGTCGGTATTATTGGATCAACTGTGGCGATAGTCGTCTCTACCGTCTGCGTGACGGCAAGATGAAGCAAATCTCTACCGATCATTCCCTTAGCAACCTGTATGGAGAGAAGCGTCACTCTAATATAATTACCAATTGTATTGGAGCAGGATGCAAGAACTCCTTCTTGGATATTTATGAGTTTACCGATGATTTCCTTTCGGGCGACCTCTATCTGCTTTGCTCTGACGGGTTGAACGATATGGTTCCAGATGAGGAAATCGAGCGCCTGTTGGTTGATGGGGCTTCTGCCAACCGTCTTTGTGAGGCAGCTATTGAGGCTGGGGGATATGATAATGTCTCTACCTGTGTTATTTCAGTTAAATAATTCATCAAGTTTATGCCATTAAGATTACCAGATAAATTACCGGCCATCGACCTGCTGAAGCAGGAGAACATCTTTGTGATGGATGACTCGCGTGCCCACATGCAGGACATCCGTCCGTTGAAGATTGTGATTCTCAACCTCATGCCGTTGAAAATCACCACCGAGACCGATTTGATTCGCTTGCTCTCCAATACGCCGTTGCAGTTGGAGATTAGTTTTATGAAACTCCGCAGTCACACTCCGAAGAATACACCTATCGAACACATGATGATGTTCTATCGTGATTTCGCTCAGATGCGTAACGAGAAATTCGACGGTATGATTATCACCGGTGCCCCTGTCGAGACACTCGATTTTGAGGATGTCAACTACTGGGACGAGATGACTGACATCTTTGCCTGGGCTCGTACCCACGTCACCAGTACGCTGTATATCTGCTGGGCTGCACAGGCAGGACTCTACTATCACTACGGCATTCCCAAGTATCCTCTGACCAAGAAGATGTTCGGCATCTTCCCTCAGACACCGTTAGAGCCCCAGTTGCCTATCTTCCGTGGTTTCGACGACGTGTTCCAGATGCCTCATAGCCGACATACGGAATTGCATCGTGAGGACATCCTGGCTCATCCTGACCTGACGCTGATTGCTGAGTCGCCCGATTGCGGAGTCAGTATGGTGATGGCTCGTAACGGACGCGAGTTCTTCGTGACGGGACATCTGGAGTATGCCCCCAACACGCTCGACAATGAGTATAAGCGTGATAAGGACATCCGTGACGATGTTGACTTGCCTAAGAATTACTATCGTGACGACGATCCTGCCAAGGGTCCTGTGGTAACGTGGCGTGCCCATGCCAACCTGCTTTATAGCAACTGGATCAATTATTACGTCTATCAGGAGACACCTTACGATATCAATAAGATTGAATGATTGCGCTCGAACTGCTTGCACCGGCCAAGGACTTAACATGCGGAATAGCTGCTGTCGACCACGGCGCTGATGCTGTCTATATAGGAGCTCAGCGTTTTGGTGCCCGTGCTGCTGCAGGCAATAGTGTCGAGGATATCCAGCACCTCTGCGAATATGCCCATCTTTTTGGTGTGAAGGTCTATGTCACGGTGAATACCATTCTCTATGACGACGAACTGGAGCCGACCCGTCTGTTGATACACCAGCTTTACGAGGCAGGGGTTGATGCTATCCTGGTGCAGGATATGGCTATCTTGCAGATGGACCTTCCACCGATAGCGCTTCACGCCTCGACGCAGACCGATAACCGTACGGCGTCGAAAGTGAAATGGTTGCAGCATCAGGGTTTCCAACGTGTGGTATTGGCGCGTGAATTGTCTGTCGATGAAATCAGCGAGATACACTGTGAGGTGCCCGATATGCCGTTAGAGGTGTTTGTCCACGGAGCTTTGTGCGTGAGCTATAGCGGACTGTGCTATGCCTCGCAGTATTGTTTCGGACGCTCAGCCAACCGAGGAGCCTGTGCCCAGTTCTGCCGTATGAAGTTCGACCTTCTGGATGCAGAGGGTAGGGAACTGGAGCACCAACGTCACCTCCTGTCGCTCAAGGACTTGAATCAGAGTCAACACTTGGAGTCGTTGATACGCGCAGGAGCCACCTCGTTCAAGATAGAGGGACGCCTGAAGGATGCCAACTATGTGAAGAATGTGGTGTCAGCCTATAGTCAGCGCCTTGACGCCATTATCGCACAATATCCCTGCCAATATCAGCGAGCATCGAGAGGTCGCTGCACCTATACCTTCACACCTCATTTGGAGAAAACCTTCAATCGTGGTTTCACCACCTATTTTCTGCAAGGGCGCCAGCCCGACATCTTCTCACCTGACACTCCAAAGGCCATGGGCGAGTATGTGGGACATGTGAAGGAAATGCGTCGCGACTCGTTCACAGTGGCAGGCACCGCCTCCTTTTCCAACGGCGACGGCCTATGTTATATAAATAATGTACGCGCGTTAGAGGGTTTCCGAGTCAATCGTGCTGAAGGTAATCGCCTTTTCCCCCAGCAAATGCCCAGTGGTCTGCATAGTGGTATGGCCCTCTATCGGAATAACGATCAGGAGATGGAGCGCCTGCTCTCCCGCAAGAGCAGCGAGCGCAAGATACCCCTGCAGCTACACTTGCAGACTACCTCCGACGGATTCTCCCTGTCGGCAGAGGGTGTCGAGGTGACTATTGTCTGCGAACATCAGCAGGCAGAGAAACCCCAGCGTGACAATATTCTCCGTCAGTTGTCGAAGTTAGGTGCAACCCCTTATGAGTGTAGTGGGGTAGAGATGGCTCCCGATTTCAACTACTTCATCCCCAGCAGTATGCTCTCCGAATTGCGTCGCCAGTTGACGGATGCCCTCATGCAGTCAGCGAGGTGTCGTTTCGAGGGTAGCGAGATGCCGTCTCGTCAGTCACGAGATGCCGTTTCTCTCCCCGAGAGCTACCGTTTCCCTTATCTCTATAATATCTCCAACCGTCTGGCAGCTGCGTTCTATGGCGCAAGAGAAGTGTCGGCCTATGAGCTGAAAGGCGGCAAGGGACCTATTATGCAGTGCCGTCATTGTCTGCGCTATGCGCTGGGAGCCTGTGTGAAGCACGGTGGCAGAAAACCCCAGTTTACCGAACCACTGTTTCTGCGTTTAGGCGATGGTCGTCGCTTCCGTCTTGAGTTTGATTGTAGTCATTGTCAGATGAATGTTTATGCAGCGGATTAAGTATCATCTTCTCGTCCTCACCGTATTCCTGTTGTCGGCCTGTTACAATAACGGACCTATCACACCCGATGCTTGGGACCTGACGGAAAAACAGCTCGACTCCATTTCTTTCTCAACCACCCATCACTACTCTCAAAACTATAATTTCGTGGTGAATGCCAACAGTCTCCCACTTTCCGACCAACCAGGCGAAATGGCTTTCGATACCCTCTATGTGGTGGAGGGCGAACGGCTGGTGGTAGCTGACATCACTACCGTTCCCACCGATAGCATTGATTCCGTATGGGTGAAGGTGGCTCGCGACCAACTGACGCAGGGATGGATTCGTGAGAGTGAGATGTTGGAGGGAGTGTCGCCCGACGATCCCATTTCTCAGTTCATCGATTTCTTCTCCGATACCCATTTGTTGGTATTCCTCGCCTTCCTGATTGTGGTCACTGTAGCCTATGGGCTCTACCGACTCAATCGTCATGAGTCATATATTGTCCATTTCCGCGATATCGACTCGTTCTATCCCACCTTGCTCTGTCTGTTGATAGCCTCTTCGGCTACCCTTTATGCCTCCATTCAGATGTTCGGTGCCGAGTCGTGGCGTCATTTCTATTATCATCCGTCGCTCAATCCCTTTGCACTGCCTCTCCATCTGGGACTTTTCGTGGCTTCCGTCTGGGCCATCATCATTGTGGCTGTGGCAGCGCTCGACGATGTGTTGCGCCATCTCTCCGGAGCCGATGCCTTGCTCTATCTGGGCGGACTGGCAGGCGTCTGTGCCGTCGATTATGTGGTGTTCAGTGTTTCCACCTTATATTATATAGGCTACCTGTTGCTCATAGCCTATTTCCTCTTTGCCATTCGTCGTTACACCCATGCAGCCCATCACCACTATGTCTGTGGCAAGTGTGGTGCCTTGCTCTCTGAGAAAGGGCGTTGTCCGCATTGTGGAACAGTGAATACCTGAAAAATCCACATAAATAGGGATTGCATATCATTCCGAAAAGCAGTACCTTTGCATCCGAAAACGAAACAGGTGTTAGATGCAAAGCGTAGATTCTATAGACACACAGGTAGTGGTCATCGGTGCAGGACTTACAGGATTGACAACGGCCTATTGGCTGAAGCGTAATGATGTCAGCGTGCATATTGTGGAGACCGACACACGAATAGGTGGACAAATACAGACCAACCATAAAAATTATTTTAAATACGAGACAGGCCCTACGACCGGCTCCGTCTCGACTCCTGAGGTAGCCGAGTTGATGGACGACTTGGCTACCACCTCAGGCGGTCAGTGCGTTATTGAGACAGCGCTTGACTCCTCCAAACGCAGGTTGATATGGAAGGGCGACCGTTTCCATGACCTCCCGTCGAATCCCATTGGCGGACTGACCACTCCGCTGTTCAGTCTCACAGATAAGTTCCGTATTCTGGGTGAACCCTGGCGCAAGAAGGGTACCGACCCCTACGAGAGTGTGGGCGCTTTGGCTCGCCGACGTCTGGGCAAGTCGTTCGTCGATTATGCTGTTGACCCCTTCGTCTCGGGTGTCTATGCTGGCGATCCCGATAGACTGACCACTCGCTATGCCCTGCCTAAGCTTTACAATCTGGAGCAGAACTACGGCAGTTTCATTCGTGGAGCCATTGCCAAGATGAAAGAACCCAAAAGCGACCGCGACCGTCTGGCTACCAAGAAAATATTCTCTGCCCGGGGCGGATTGAGTCATATTCCCCAAGCTGAGGCAGACTATGTAGGTCACGACCATATCTCCTTAGGGGCTTCTCAAGTCAGTGTCCGCCCTACCGATAGTGGTTGGCAGACCAGTTTTCTGAATGCGGACGGACAGCAGTGTACCGTCCATAGTCGCTATGTTGTCACCACCTGTGGCGCATACCGTCTGCCCGCACTGTTGCCATTTATCGACGAGAAGTGCATGGAGCCGATAGCCCGTTTGGTCTATGCCCCGGTGATGGAGGTCAATGTGGGAATGAGTGATACCTATGGAGGCGACTATATTGCTTTCGGTGCCCTTGTTCCTACGGTCGAACGGAAACGCATTCTTGGCATTCTCTTCCCTTCGGCTATGTTTTCCCAGCGTGCTCCCGAGGGTGGTGCTTTGTTCTCCTTCTTTATCGGAGGCATCAAGCATCCCGAATTGCTCGACCTCAGTGATGCCGAGGTGGAGGAACTGGTCACCCGTCATCTGCACGATATGCTGAAATTCCCTGCCGAGGCCAAGCCCGACTTCATTGCTATCTCACGCCATCACAGGGCCATTCCTCAGTATGGCAAAGACAGCGGACAGCGTTTCGAGGCTGTCAGCAGCATTCAGCAACAATATCCCGGACTCATTCTGGGCGGTAACCTGCGCGATGGCATCGGTATGGGGCATCGCATCACACAGGCCACCACTATAGCAAACGAAATAATAGGAAAAATTAAGAGATAATGAAAAAGAAAACGATTTTATCGGTATGGGCTATGATGGCTGTGCTGCCTTTGTCAGCAGAGACAGCCCCTGCAGTAGCCGATTCTTCGCGAGTTTACGACCTTGACGAGGTCGTTGTTGTTTCGCAGGCCAAGGAGTTCTATCGCCTTCGCCAGCAACCATTAAGTTCAACCGTTCTGTCAGGCGACAATCTGTTCTCGCTCAGCCTGCGTGATATCCGTGAGGTGTCCGATTTCGTACCCTCTTTTGTGATGCCTAACTATGGTTCACGTTTCACGTCGTCTATCTATGTGCGAGGCATCGGCTCGCGCGTAAACAGTCCCTCGATGGGTGTCTATGTCGATGATATGCCTTTGATGAACAAGTCGGCCTTCAACAGTCATCTCTATCAGATGGAGCGTGTTGACATCCTGCGTGGTCCTCAGGGTACCCTCTATGGACTCAACACCGAGGGTGGTATGATTCGTATGTATTCCAAGAACCCCTTCAGCTATCAGGGCACTGATGTCAGCCTTGGCATAGGCACCGGATTCTATCGCAATGTCGAAGTGGCCCACTATCGCAAGCTCAACGATCAGTTTGCCTTCTCGCTTGCCGCTTTCTACGACGGACAGAAGGGATTCTATCGCAATTCGCTCACTGACGACCCTGCCGACAATATGGACGAGGCTGGTGCTCGCCTGCGTCTGATGTATCAGCCCACCCAGCGTCT
>JAEEGF011753969.1_pt1 | contig 25698 bp, 23 predicted proteins | sample 9134171 | NCBI WGS metagenome assembly JAEEGF01 (sample SAMN16246542, study PRJNA631951) | gut metagenome | biome: gut microbiome; feature: rumen; material: AP-attached | host: Bos | place: Iran: Karaj | collected 2018-10 | reverse complement strand
CCCCGCCAACAAGCGCCGCCTCGACATCATCGTCGTGGGTACCGGTCTGGCTGGTGCGTCGGCAGCTGCCACGCTGGGCGAGATGGGCTTCAACGTGCTGAACTTCTGCATCCAGGATTCGCCCCGCCGCGCTCACTCGATCGCCGCACAGGGTGGTATCAACGCAGCCAAGAACTATCAGAACGACGGTGACTCGATTTACCGCTTGTTCTACGACACCGTCAAGGGTGGTGACTACCGTGCCCGCGAGGCCAACGTATATCGCCTGGCCGAGGTATCCAACAATATCATTGACCAGTGCGTGGCACAGGGTGTTCCCTTCGCCCGCGAGTATGGCGGTCTGCTCGCCAACCGTTCATTCGGTGGCGCTCAGGTAAGCCGTACGTTCTACGCCAAGGGTCAGACCGGTCAGCAGTTGTTGCTGGGTGCTTATTCGAGCCTGAACCGCATGATTCATGCCGGCAAGGTGAAGAGCTACAACCGCTACGAAATGCACGACGTGGTGATTATCGACGGCCGTGCCCGTGGTATCATCGCCAAGAACCTGGTGACCGGTAAGCTCGAGCGCTTTGCTGCCCACGCTGTGGTTATCGCCACTGGTGGTTATGGCAACACCTACTTCCTGAGCACCAACGCTATGGGTTGCAACTGCTCGGCTGCCATGGCTTGCTATCGCCACGGCGCTTACTTTGCTAACCCCGCCTATGTTCAGATTCACCCCACCTGTATCCCCGTGCACGGTGACAAGCAGTCCAAGCTGACGCTGATGAGTGAGTCGTTGCGTAACGACGGCCGCATCTGGGTTCCCAAGAGCATTGAGGATGCCAAGAAGCTGCAGGCAGGTCAAATCAAGGGCAGTGACATCCCTGAGGAGGAGCGCGACTACTATCTGGAGCGCCGCTATCCCGCCTTCGGTAACCTCGTTCCCCGTGACGTGGCTAGCCGCGCCGCCAAGGAGCGCTGCGACAAGGGCTTCGGCGTGAACAATACCGGCAAGGCCGTGTTCCTCGACTTCAGCGAGGCCATTAACCGCCTGGGTATCGACGTGATTCGTCAGCGCTACGGCAACCTGTTCGATATGTATGAGGAAATCACCGACGTGAATCCTGGCGAACTTGCCAACGAGATTAACGGCGTGAAGTACTACAACCCCATGATGATTTATCCCGCTATCCACTACACGATGGGCGGCATCTGGGTTGACTATGAGTTGCAGACCAGCATCAAGGGTCTGTTCGCTATCGGTGAGTGCAACTTCAGTGACCACGGTGCAAACCGCCTGGGTGCTTCGGCGCTGATGCAGGGTCTGGCCGACGGTTACTTCGTGCTGCCTTACACCATCCAGAACTACCTGAGCGACCAGATCACCGTGCCTCACTTCTCGACCGACAGCCCCGAGTTTGACGCTGCCGAGAAGAAGGTGCAGAAGAACCTCGATGACCTGATGGCCATCCAGGGCAAGCGCTCTGTTGACAGCATCCACAAGGAGCTGGGTAACGTGATGTGGGACTATGTGGGTATGGCCCGCACCAAGGAGAGCCTTGAGACCGCATTGAAGAAACTCAAAGACCTGCGCAAGGAGTTTGAGACCAACCTGTTCATCCCCGGCACCCAAGAGGGTATGAATGTAGAGCTTGACAAGGCCTTCCGCCTGCGTGACTTCATCACCATGGGCGAGCTGATTGCCTATGATGCCCTGAACCGCCACGAGAGCTGCGGTGGTCACTTCCGCGAGGAGCACCAGACCGAGGAAGGTGAGGCCAAGCGTGACGACGAGAACTTCTTCTATGTCGCCTGCTGGAAGTACAACGGTAACGATGAGACTGCTCCCACGCTCATCAAGGAGCCGCTCCACTACGAGGCCATCAAGGTCCAGACGCGTAACTATAAGTCATAATCAACCACCCTTTAAAATTCATCGAATACAATGGAGACAAATATAAGCTTCAAACTTAAGGTTTGGCGTCAGGCCAACACTCATGCCGAGGGCCGCTTTGAGACCTACGAGATGCGCGACATTCCCACCGACACCTCCTTCCTGGAGATGATGGATATCCTCAACGAGCAACTCATCGAGAAGGGTGAGGAGCCTGTCACCTTTGACCACGACTGCCGCGAGGGCATCTGCGGTATGTGCTCGCTCTATGTGAACGGTCACCCCCACGGTCCCGCCACGGGTGCCACGACATGCCAGCTCTACATGCGCCGCTTCCACGATGGTGACACCATCACCGTTGAGCCCTGGCGCTCGGCTGCCTTCCCTGTAATCAAGGACTTGATGGTTAACCGCAATGCCTTTGACCAGATCCAGCAGGCTGGTGGTTACGTGAGCTTCCAGACGGGCGGTGCCCAGGATGCCAACGCTATCCCCATCAGCAAGGAAGCCGCCGACGAGGCCATGGACAGCGCTACCTGCATCGGTTGTGGTGCCTGTGTAGCTGCCTGCAAGAACGGTTCCGCTATGCTCTTCCTCAGCGCCAAGGTCAGCCAGTTCGCATTGCTGCCCCAGGGCCGTGCCGAGGCCAAGCGCCGTGTGAAGGCCATGCTCGCCAAGATGGACGAACTGGGCTTTGGTAACTGCACCAACACCGGTGCCTGTGCCGCCGAGTGCCCCAAGAACATCAAGCTGAGCAACATTGCCCGCCTGAACCGCGAGTTCCTCTGCGCCAAGTGCAGCGACTAACCCGCGAGATAACTCTCACGCTAAGCCGCAAAGGCGCTAAGTTCTTATTTCCTGATATTTCTTAGCGTCTTAGCGCCTTAGCGTGAGTTTGTTATATGATAGAGCGATAAGGCTTTTTATCACAAGACTTAAAAGTGAATCACTATGAAATATTACATTGCAGAAAACGGCCAGCAGGCCGGTCCCTTCGAGCCTAATGAACTGTTGCTACACGGATTGACGGTCAACTCGCTCGTGTGGTGCGAGGGGATGCCCAGTTGGACATCGGCTAGCCAAGTGCCCGAGCTGATGGCGATTCTCTCGGGACAGACCTTCAACCCTGGCAATATCGATGTGTCGATACCCCAGATGCCGCCCATGGGTGGTGGTGAGGTGCAACTGCCGCAGGTGCCGCCCTTCGGTGGTCAGCAACCCACGCAGCCCACGCCCTATGGTACGCCTTACGGTCAGGGCACGCCCAACCAGCCTTATGCCCCACCTCAATACGGCCCCAGCACCAACACACCCAGCAATCAGACGATGCCCAAGACGTGGCTCACCGAGTCGGTGCTCATCACTGTGCTGTCGTTCCTGTGCCTGTGCAATTTAATAAGTGTCATTCCTGGTGTTATTGCCATCTTCAAGGCCAACACGGTCAAGCCCAAGTTCATGCAGGGCGATGTGCAGGGTGCCAACGAGGCATCGGCATCGGCTAAGAAATGGGTACTCATTGCTGCTGTGGTGATGGTGGTTTGGTCCTGCATTCAAGGTTTCCGCATGCTGTCGGACAGCAACCTGTTCCAGCAGATCCAGGAAGGTTCCATCGGCTCCCTCTACGGCTTTTAATCCATCGCTAATCCGCTGGCTCTGACCTCACGCTAAGCCGCAAAGGCGCTAAGTTTTTAGATCGCGCTTCGCGCGAGAAATTAAACAAAAATTTATTTTAAAAATTGAGCAAAATAATTAGAACTTGGCTGGTAATCAGCCAAGTTCGTTTATTTTTATCTATGATTTTTGTTTAGGTTCTCGGCTGTAAGGCCGATTAAAATTATGGGTTCAAATGATGATTCTCCGTTTGATTTCTTGGGATTACATTAGGATGGCGTCGATGACAGCGTTAATGTCGGCGATGTTGACTTCGGCATCGTTGTTGACATCAGCGCGGCCTTGAGAATTGTCAGTACCACCCAGAATAATGTTGATGATGGTGTTGATATCGCCGATGTTTACCTCGCCGTCACCGTTTGGGTCACGAGGACCTATAAATTCGCTAATGGGCAGAATGGTATTAAATTGTTTCCAATAAGGATGGTTCTTGTAGGCTTCTACCGATTCGTCAGGCACGTAGAGTGTAGCAAAATCAAAAATTTCCGGACTAAAGATGTAGGCCGTTTTGCCATCTACTCGATAAGGTTGCGCATAAGGTGGTGTTGTTGAAAGACAGGTCACGCGGGTGATGTTGGGACAATCAAAGAATGTGATTCCCATCCAGGTAATACCACTGCCAATGGTCACGCTTGTCAAGCCTGAGCATTGATAAAACAGTCCTGCAGAGTTAGTGCTAAAATTTGAAATCACCGAATTGGGGATCACGATGTTTGTCAGGCTGATGCAACCATTGAACGCTAAGTCACCGATGAAAGTAACGGAGTTGGGGATAACGACCTATTAAAATGTTGTACTTTTTCTTGGTGGTTCGGGATGAAGGGTTTATCTTTGTCGGCAGAAATTAGTAACGTTTAAATCGACAGAGATATGAAGACGACCAAGAACAACAAGAACGCCACCACTTCGACCAACGGCACGCGCAGCGGTAAGGCATTGATTTGGGTTAGAGTCTCGACCGACAAGCAGGAGATAGAAACCCAACGTAAAGAACTTAAAAAAGCATCCCTTGAAGATGGTTACACAGAAGACCAACTACAGTATTTCGGTGCAAAGGGTGCCAGTGCTATTAAGAAAAATGAAACTTATGAACGGGAACTAAAAAACTTAGAAAATGAAATCGACAACAACCCAGATGTAACGTGTGTGTATGTTTGGGAAGTGTCGCGTTTAATTCGTGAACAAGAAGACACCTTTTTTAAGATTAAAGCAAAGTTAGTAAATAAACATATACAGTTTGTTTTAATGGAACCTTATATGAGGTTGTGGGATGAAAGAAAAGATGAAGTAGATAGTGGAGCAGAAATAACGTTGTCGGTATTGGTAACGGTCGCAAAACAAGAAATGCATTTAAAGAAAGCCCGTTTTAAAAGAGGTCGCGACAAAAACCGTGAAGAGGGAAAGTTTAACGGTGGGGCTTTTGGGGCGTTGTATGGGTACACCGTGGACGGTAACGGGTATATAGTCCCAGACCCACAAGAAAGCAAAGTAGTAGTAGAAGTGTTTGAACTTTACGCCAGTGGTAAATATAGTGTGAAGACGTTAGCAAAAGAACTCAGAGACCGTGGTTATAAGTTCCGTGGTCGTAAAGTAACGGATAATAACGTAAGAAACTACTTGAAAAATTCCTACTATATTGGTGAAACTGGAGAAAACGGAAGGAAGTACCCACCTATAATAACTAAGGAATTGTGGGAAAAAGCGTTAAAGGTTCGTAAAGATAAGGACTTGGGGATACAAAAAACCAAAGAATATCGACACACCCACTTAGGTACTAAAATTTTGAAGTGTGGACATTGTGGATATAACTACACGGCAAGTAAAGACAAGTATTTATGTTATAAACACACAAACGGTTATAGGTTTGAAGAGGGCGACAAGTGCAAAGATAGTGTAAGTGTTAGTATTGAGGTTATAGACGGTATTTTGTGGGAACTTGGACAAAAAGAAGAAATAAAGTTACTCCAGTCGTTAAACCTAAAAGCAGTCCCCAGACTTGAAAAGGAAATTGAAGTACTGGAAAAGAAGTACAACACCAACAAAGATAGGTTAGACAGAATAAATAACGTAAGACTGGAGAACCTAAAGGAACTTGTAAAATTAGGTGATATTACTTTAGATGAGTACAAAGCGGACAGACAGAAACTAAAAGAAGAAAGTTTTACACTACTACAAGAAATGAGTAAGTACAAGGGAAAGATTGTAGAACTGAAAAACGACATACTTCGGGCAAAACTAAACGCAGAAAAGGGAACTAAAGAATTTCTACCAGACTTCCAGAACAAGACCCAAAAGGAAAAGCGGGAAATTGTGGTAAGACATATTCTAAAAGCCACAGTAGAAAAAGCCGTGGACAGTGGAAGAAAGTGTGTTAAAATTAGTGTTGAGTTGGTAAGAGGTGGGAAAGTAAACTACATATACTACTACACCTTGAAAGACAAAGCCAGACAACTAAAGAAGGTTTAATGGTTCCCCTTTCCAAATAGATATAGTATGTTGTTGTGTTGAGTTGTGTTTGTGTCTCTTAATATAGATAATAAAGAAGATAAAGTAGTATAGATAGTTTACGGAATTAAAAAAAAGTAGGACACTCCCCGTTAAAACCTTATAAACGACTTAGAGATACACGGGAAATTAAACTTTTGTCCCCTAAGATGGAAACCAAGTGGAAGTCTTAGGGGATTGTTATTAAATAAGAAAAACTACACCAGAAACACCCCCAAACCTTATAAGTGTGTAAATCTTGGTAATTCTATTATATACGTTGGTTAGGATGGAGACCAAGTTAAAGTCCAAACCAACGACTCTTTATTAGACAAGATTAAAAAAAAGGAGATAAAGACACCCAGAAACTTTATACTTGGAAATATACTATAACGGGCTTTTTCATCTTTAGTACAAAATTAGATTGCGGATAATTGTTGTATTTTCTTATAGATATTTCCAAACTCCAAAGGTGGGAGGGGTGAAATAGAACCTTAAACCCTTGGAGTCCTTTTTGAAAAACACACTAAAATAATTTCTTCTATAATTATTTCCAGATACATAATATATAACACTACCTTGGGGGTTTTACCAAGTACTCTTTAAAGGCTAAAAATAAACCCCCAAGAGTAGTAAGGTTTGGAAATATACTTTTGGTCAACTGTTTGTTTTTCATAACGTGTTAGTGATTTTCCAGAAAGTATATTGTTGTGAAATAAGATACTTTATGGTTTTAATATCGACTAAAACGGTTTTGGGTGTAAACTGGGTTATTTTCTGGATTTTCCCAAAAAGTTATAGGTTCTTGTGACAACTTCCCCCTATTTTAGAGGAAGAAAAACCGTCAAAACCTTATAGATGTAGAAGAAGTATTTTACTTAAATAAAGAAGTTGTTTTGATATTATATAAGTGGTTAGTCTGTAAGGGGTGTAGAACTATAGGAGCGCAAAAATAAACTACACCCCCAGACGTAAAACAAAAGCAAAACAACTTGAAGACTTTATTTTAACTCCAGATTAAAAAATAGGAAGATGATATAAAACTTAAATATTAAAACAACTTATATGATACAAAACAACGCGTACACCTTCCCCGTTAGTTTGTCGGTGGAGTGGTTTATAAATAAAGAAATTTCCAGTGCGGTTATAGGAACTGGAAAAGATGAAACAAACAAACTACTTAGAGAAAAGTTTGGTTATAGTAGAGGTGTAAGTTTTAGACAAGTGGAAGTAACGCCCCAAACACTTCTAGACCAACTTTTAGAAGGACGTGTATTTTGCCACCTTTTTAACCCAAGTAAGTACCGTGTAGATGGTACTTGGGGAATGAGTGAAAAGACAAACCAGAACTTTATAGGAAGTTACGTTATAGGGGTTGATATAGACAAGACCAAGTACTACAACACAAGAGATTATATTAGTACTTTAACCCTAAAACCAACCTTCTACTACACTTCCTACAGTAACCAACAACTCGGGAAGGGAGCAAGGTTTAGACTTATATACGTTTTTGATGAGAGGATAGAAAACCCGTACTACTTTAAATATTGTGCTACCAAGTTAAACAGTATTATAGAAAAGGACACTAAAGAACTTATAGAAGATAATTGTAACGTCAGGTGTTCCCAGTACTTTAACGGGACGTGCAAGTATAACTCCAGTGTTATTTTAGACTACGGGATAACAAACAACGTGTACAACCTTGAAGATATAGGAGCCAGTAAAGAAGACTACAAGAACTTCTTAAAGGGTGGAGCAGGCTATAAAACGCTTCCTACGACAAGAAAACAAGAAATTGAACAACTACTAAGGGGAAACCAAGAAAACGCCTTAGAAGAGCCAGAAACGCAAAAAGAGCCAGTTTGCAGTCCAAGGTTGGTGGAAGATATGAAACGGTTAGACTTTGACACGTTTATGAAGTACAACCGACACAAGTATAAGTACACCTACCGACAAGAAAACGGGACGTGGGAAGATGGAACCTACCAGTTTACCAGTGAAGGGTATTTTAGTTTATACTGGAACGCCACCAAGGTAAAGGACGGAAACAAGCGTAGGAAGAAACTTTTTGAAAGGATATGTTTACGCCGTGTACTAGACCCAAGTATAGACCCAGACACGCTTTTATATTGCGCCTACGTTGATAGAGAAAGGTTTTTTGAGATCGACCGCGACTTAGATATAGATTGTTTAGTTAGGAACGTGGAGAACGCCTTAGAACTTAGTATAGAAGAGATAGAAGGGTTATACAGTGAAAACTTAAAGTACCTAAGGAGCAAGAAACCTAAGAATAGTTTAATTTTCAAGTCTGGGGAGTACCAAACAAAACGCGACCTAAAAGAAGTCGTATGGAGTGTTATAGATAAGTACTACAACCCTTCCAAGTCGGTAAAAGAAAATCTTGAAGACTTGAGGGGAAAAGTAAATATATGTAAGTCCACCCTATACAACTACTTAAAAGAGAAAGGGGTAAAACTTAAACTGGAAGATGAAGAGATAAAGGAACTACTAGACCCAAAGAAGAGCAGAAGGGAAAACTACAAGATATTAAGAGAAAAAGGGGTAAAGATAAAAACCGCAAGACTTGGAAAACTACTACAAGAATTAAGGTTAAGTTAGTTGGTTCCTTTTTCCAGATAGATATAGTATGTTGTTGTCTTAGTTGAGTGTTATAGTAAGATATATACTTGATAAAGAAAGATAATATACTACTACTTAGTTACGCAAAATTAAAGACTTAGAGATTATGGAAAATATAGATAAAGTAAGATTGGAATTGAGAACGGTTTTTAAAAGTGGAACCGTACATAGTAAAGCAAAAGCCAAGGAACTTATAAACAGTACTTATAAGAGATTTGGCGTGCAAGGTTCTGGGAAGTGTACCGACCTTAGACTTTTTGGTATTTCCTACAGTGAAGGGAAGTACTTAGACCAGAGAACAAAAAAATATATAAACACGGTTAAGATTGATTAGTTATGTTAGAAGGGAATATAGGAGAAAGTATTTTAGTGTGTTTGTTTGTCTTATACTGGGTTTTGGTTTGTTTGTACTTATGGAAGATAGAACCAAACCTATATAAGAAAGATTGGTTTTGGAGATATAGAGCCAAAAGAAAGAAGATACTAAAGAAACTAGGACTTTATAAGGAAAAAAGAAAGGTGTTGTATTATGAGTAGAAAAGTAAGAAAACCGTTTATAGGAGATTTTGAAGATTGTATAGGACTACTTCACAGTCTTAAAGCAAGAAACCAAGAACTAGACAGTAACAACTTTAGGAACCTTGAAAACGGAATGAAGTACGACTTTAAGATACTACTTCAAAAACTTCAAGATATGGAGTTAAGGTTATATGAGTACTTAAACAACGTAAAGGACTAAGAAGATGTTAGGTGTTTTAGTTTTGTACGTGTGTTTAATTGTTGGATTTTGGAAAATTATAGATGAGTGGGATGTTTAGTTTATTATGTTTGATTGGATTGATAGGTGTAACTAGTGCCTTAGTGAAAGACTGGTTAGAGGATTAGATAGTACTTGGGTGAAGGTTATAACAGTCCCCAAGATGAAATTTTAAATTATATAATAGTATGTTTGAATTAGACGGAAAAAACCAAGATGGAAAAAAGGAAATTAGGTATTTTAATAGTTTTGATGAATTATTAGAGTTCGACAAAAAGACTGGAGAAATAAGACTAAGAAACGGTTTAACCCTAAAGGATATTAAAGTAGTTCCAAAAGGTAAGAAGGAAAATAGAAACTACTTGTACCCAGAAGAGGAATTAGACAACAACCAAGATAGGGTTTTTGCTATAGACCTTTTAGAAGATGAAGAAGAGGAAGAAGTAAGACTTATAACGGAAGAGGACGGGTTACTACTGGGAAGTAAAGGAAATATATATAGTGTTGATGAAGATAGAACTTTTACACAAGTAGAGCAGTGGGCTATGATACCAGACTTCCCAAGATACCACGTTAGTAATTTTGGACGTGTAATGGGTATGAATGGTAAAATATTAAAACCAAGCCCAAACTACCAAGGTTACTTATTGATATTGTTATATAAAGGAGATGGAAGTAAACCAGTGGGCAAACTTGTACACCGTTTAGTAGCAGAGGTTTTTTTAGACAACCCCAACAACCTACCGTGTATAAACCACAAGGATGAAGACCCCCAAAATAATTGTGTCTGGAACCTTGAATGGTGTACACAAAAGTATAATACTAAATACTCCATTTATAAACAAGAAAGAGAAGTAGAACAGTTAGACCGTAGTACTGGTGAAGTTATAGACACCTTTAAAAGTATGAATGATGCAGCAAGACAAACGGGAATAAACCAAGGAAGTATTAGTTTAGTTTGTAACGGTTATATAAAACAGTCTGGTGGTTACGGATGGAGATACGCAAAACCCTACACTCCAAGAAAAGTGAAACAAGTAGAACAGTACAACCTTAAAACGGGTAAAGTTATTGCTAGGTATGAAAGTAGTTATGATGCAGCAAGACACTTAGACCTTGGACGTACTAAAGTCACTAGTGCAGGAAGAAGAATTAAAGAATGTTGTGAAGAAATACGTAAGTCTTATAAGGGTTTTGGCTTTAGATATTGTTAAGTCTCGGGAAAAGGGAACTATAACCCCTTATTATAGACGGGGGGGGCGGTTCCTTTTTCCAAGACCCCCTAGTAAACCCCGCGCCTGGCTTTCTTCACACGCGCGGAAAATTTCAAACTTTTTGATTTGGTAATAAGTGTTTTTCCACTTTACTAGTTTCATAGATTTTGAAGTTAAGAAACAGTGGTTTTCTATAAGTAACGACCTTTTAACTAAACTAAACTAAATCTTTTCTATACAGTTACTTATAGGAAGAACTTTAGAGACCGTGAAAAACCAAACTTTTGCAAAGGTTGGGTAGTGGGAATTTCCGCCCTTCCCACTACAAGCCTTTTTACTAAGGATTTTGTTAGTATGAGAGTAACTTTTAGAGGTCGGCAGTGGATAGAGCCAGACCAACCAAGAAACAACGGGAAAATATATAGAAAAGCCCCAAGAAAAACGGGAAGTAGAGAAAATAGAAACCTACAACCCCAAGGAAAATAAGTAAGAAAATAGATTGATATGGAAACAAGATTATTTGATTTTTTGAAAGATTATGTAAACGGTAAAACAAGTACTGGAAGAGACGTAACCGACAAGTTAGTAAGAGATATGTTTGAAAGTCGCGCGGTTATTGATGTAAACACCGTAGGAATAAACGCAAGTAAAACCGTTTATAGACCAGAGCCAGAAATGAGACCAGAAAACCTTATTAGTGTTCTGGGTATAAAGTTTCTCCGTGGACTTGGTTTAAACGTAGGCTACCCAGTCGTAAAAGGGAATTATTGTAACTGGGTTAGTGAGACGCAAGACGGTACGGAATTGATAAACGACACGGTATTTTCAAGTATTGTGTTAAAGCCTAAACGCCTTTTGTCCTACTTGGAGTATGATAGAGATATTATTTTAAGTAGTGACGCGGAAATACAAGCGTCTTTAGAGGATGATTTGATAAACGCTATGTGGGAAAAAGTACAAGAAAGTTGTTTTAATGGTATTTTCCCAACCACCGCAGAAAGTGTTACAACCTTAGAAGATTATGAAGATATTATAAATTTTGAACTTCAAGCAAGTAAGAAGAAGATTAAGAACCCCGTTTACTTAGTTTCTCCAGACGCAGCAGCCAAGTTAAAAGGTTTGACTACTTCCGTCTTCCCAGTTGTATTTAACGGTATGATAAACGGTTATAGGATGATTGAAACCCCGTCGTTAAGCGGTGAGAAGATTATTTTTGGTGATTTTAGTAAGTTGGTTATTGGTCAGTTTGGACAAACGGACTTTACTATAGACTCCACCACCCAAGCCCACATCGGTATAGTAAGACTTATTATAAACACTTATTGGGATTGGGGCGTACTAGATGAAGACGGACTTATTTTTGGTACTACTGAAACCACAAACCAAGGCTAAAACTTTTATATAAAAATAAGACGGTGTAGGTTAAAGGTTCCTACACCGCCTTCCAGATTGATTTTTACTTTTTACTTCGGGTCGTTTTTGGGTGGAAGTTTTAACTTAAAAGCAGTACTTTCTACCGTTTTACCCAGAGCCACTTTTATACGGTTAAGTTTCGCAACGTTTTCCGTGTCGCTTTTAAGTTGTTCTGGAGTATTGTTGAGGATATAGGTTTGCTCGTAGTCGTACCCGTAAGCCTCACAGTAGAGTTTTGTTTTTTCAGTTAAGAACAACAGTTCCCTAAAGAGTTCTGTTAATTGTTCTTGTTGCTTTTCAGGCGTTCTTTCCACCCTAACTACACCAGAGTTTTTCTTTTTTCTTTCAGCCATTTTTGTAAAAAAAATTAGTTGTTATTAAAATATAAAATTAAAAAAAAAAGCCTTTTAAAAAGTAAAATCATAGTGTAACGGGCGCAAAGGTAGTACTTTTTGTCGGACTACCAACTACTTTAATCGGAAAAAGTGATTTTTTTGTGTTTCCGGTGTGAGTGGGTGCAAGGGTCGTAGGTGGTGAAAACGCGGGTTTTGGGCGGTTTTGGTCGCCTCGACGGGCGCGCGGTGGAGCCAGAAACCACGCTAAAACGGGCTTAAAACGGCTTGTACGGGGCTTTTGGGGCTTGGGTGGTAGTGTCGCTCTCGGGGACGCGTCACGGGCTTAAATGGGGCTTTTTCTACGGGGGTAATTTTTCAAACTTCCAGATTTTGCCCTAAAACCCACTGGAATAAGCGGTTAGTTGTTTTAATGGGTACAACATTGTGTTAAATAGTTATGTTAAGACTGGTCAGTCCTTTACACAAAGCGAACGAATAGCCACCGATGGATGTTAGGCTATTAGGTAAAGGCAAATTTGTCAGGCTGGTGCAGTTCATGAATGCGGCCTCGCCAATTGAAGTAACTGAACTTGGAATGTTGATGCTCGTCAGGCTCGTGCAACTCCAGAAAGCAGCTTCGCTGATAGTAGTGACAGCGTTACTCATGGTGACGGATGTAAGCCCCGTACACCATGCGAATGCATACATGTCAATCGACGTGACCGAGTTAGGGATGATAATGCTCGTCAATCCCGTGCAGTTGTAGAATGCATTTACGCCCAGGGAAGTGACCGAGTTAGGGATAGAGACGCTCAACAACTCTTTGCAGTCATTAAATGCTTGGTCACCAATGGCTGTGACGGAATAGGTTTTACCATTATAGGCTACCGAGGAGGGAATGATGACATCCCCAGAATAGGGATATTGATAGATGGTGTCATTCTCAACATACTCACCAGCCACGGCAACCGAAATGCCATCATTATTATAATTATAGCAAATGCCGTCAACCTCAAAGTCGTAGGCTTGCGAGGTGAATGTGGTGGCGAGCAGGGCGGACATTAAAATAACCTTGAATAACAAGTTTTGTAGTTTTGTTTCCATTATCAGATTACTTGGTTTTTAAAAATATTTTTTTGTTTAATTTGGCTTCGCCGAGCAAACGGTTCTCCGCGCAAGCGCGGAGAAAAAAGAAGAGCTTTTTAATTTCTTGCGAGCCCCTTGCGAGCAATAAAACTTAGCGCCTTAGCGCCTTAGCGTGAGGTTGTGTGATTGTGTGGTTGAGTGATTTATCGGTTGATGGTGCGGGCGAAGTGGGCCATTTTGATGGCGGCTTCGGCGGCCTCGGTGCCCTTGTTGCACAGGGCGCCGCCAGCGCGGTCGAGGGCCTGCTGCAGGTCGTCGGTGGTGAGCACGCAGAAGATGATGGGCACATTCTGTGTGGCATTCAGATAGGCACAGCCCTGTGTGGCATTGTCGCAGACGTAGTCGAAGTGGGGCGTGCCGCCACGAATTACACAGCCAATCATGATGATGGCGTCATAGCGTCCGGTGCGCGCCATCTGTGCCGCGCCATAGGTCAATTCCACGGTGCCGGGCACACGGGCAACGGTGACATCTTCATATCCCTCCTGCTTGAAGAGGTCTAGCGCGCCTTGCAGCAGCGCACCTGTAATCTGGTCATTCCACTCGGCGCAGACGATGCCCACGGTGAGGCCGTCCACATGAGGCAGACTATGAAGGGCATTGGCGCCCTCGATCTTATTCAGTTCAGTTGACACGTTGATTAATAGATAAGAGTTAATAGATAAAAGATAAAAGATCTTGACACCAAAGCCTAAAACCTAAAGCCTAACACCTAAAGCCTAAATCACAGATTCTTAGGGAAGCGGGCATTGGTGGTGATGTAGTCCACTCCAGCGGCTTTGACACGCTCAAAGTCCTCGACGCGGTCCACGGTCCAGACGTTCACCTTGAGGCCTGAGGCGTGCATACGGTCCACGGCGCTCTTGGTCACGATGGAATGAACGCAGTCCAAGTCCATCTTGCGCTCGATGCACCAGTCCACCCATTCGTCGATAGTGCCGTCCTCGTCGCCCGCAAGTACCTGCACGGTGATGTCAGGATAATGGCGGTGGATAAAGTCCACGACGCCTGGCATGAACGAAATGATCACGACACGGTCGCTGCAACCCTTCTGGTCGATGAGGTTGATGAGCGCGGGGATGCCGTCATACACAGGGTCGTCCTCGGCTTGGGTGTTGCTGTGGATATTGGTGCAGACCTTGATTTCGACAACTGGCACCACATTGTATTCGTTACAGATGTCGAGGAACTCGCCCAGCGTACAGGGGTTGCCGGCGTAGGTGATGCCGTGACGCTTGCTGGTGAGCCTTGAGGAAAGCACGCTGGCTGTGCTCATGTCGGCAATCTTGGTCTCGGGACCGCCCAGGCGCTTGTAGTTATCGTCGTGGCTGACGACGAAGGTACCGTCGGCAGTGACGCGGATGTCACACTCCAGTCCCCATGCTCCGGCTTCGGCACCGTTGATGAATGCGGCGCGGGTGTTCTCAACACCCCACTGTGAGCCGCGGTGTCCCACGATGAGTTGGGCCTGCATGTTCAGGGTGCCCACGATGATGAGGGCCATGGTAAAAATACTCTTGAGTAGTGTCATAATATTCACGTTTTTGTTCTTGTTGTTCAGCAGGTCTTGGATTTCGTGCACCTCGTCGGTGGCGTCGAGCCGCTGGGCGAGAGGTAACAGTGAGCGCAACAGCTGTTCGGCGGCGGCGCGGCGGTTGATCAGTCGCATGAGCGCCTTGGCCAGGCCGATGGAAAGCTGCAACTCGCGATGTCCCATCTTTTCGCCCAGTTTCTTCTGGTAGCGCAGGGCTTTGGTGTAATACTTCACCGCATTGCGTCCGTTGCCCATCTCCAGCATGATGTCGCCCTCCTTGCCCAGGGTATCTACCAGGTTGGACATCGCTGTGCGCGTGGCGTTGGCATCGCCGCTGTCCAGTTCGCTCATGTAGAGTTCGCTGGCACTCTGGTAGTGGGCCAGGACGTTCATCTGCTTGGTCTTGGACTTGATGACTTCGGTCGAGGCCTCGACCGCCATCAGCAGCAATGCCGAGAAACGTGCCTCATTGCGCTTAGCGAGGCGTTCCAGAATCTGTTGCGCTTTGGTCAGTTCCTTGGCGGCGCGGCTGTTGTCACCCATGTCGTGGTGGGCCAGCGCCAAGTTGAACAGCAGTGAGGCAACGATAGCATTGAAGTCCTCGGTCTTTTTACCAGTGTGGCTTGAGAGCACGAGCAGGGCATTCTCGGCAGCGCCCAGCGAGAGTGAGGGGTTGCCGCTATCGATGAGCAGGGTCATACGGGCGAGCCACAGCCATGCGGCGTACAGCTCGGGTAGCTCCTGCATCCGTTCGTCATCATAGATGAATTCCTCGATTACCTGTTCGGCTTCGAGGTCCCGTTTGTCGGCAATCAGGAACTCGATGAAAGAGAGTTTCATCTCGGTGACAAGCCTCTCGTCGAGTCCCTTGCTCGGAGGCATGGCACCGCTCACGGCCATCTGCGCACGGGCGATGGTCATGTCGTTCTTGAAACGCGGCAATGCCACAGTAATCGGCAAGGAATTCATCTTTTTCGTTTTTTAGTTTCTAGTTTCTAGTTTCTAGTTTTTAGTTTCTAGTCCCTAGTTTCTAGTTTTGAGACTTTGGACTAGTATTTTGTCCCTTTGGCGATGCTGCCCAGGTAGCCGCCGTGGTGGCGCAAGGCATAGTCCTCACGGGTGAAACCGGTGGCACGCATGGTGTTGACCACCAGCACGTCGCCGATGACCGTCATCACTGTCGTCGAGGTGGTGGGGGTGAGGCCCAGGGGGCATACCTCCCGGGTGTTGCCCGTCCACAGGCAGATGTCGGCCAGGTGAGCCAGCTCGCTGTCCTTGTTGCCCGTGATGACCACAATCTTGAGTTGGGGATACAGGTTGTGGGCCAGCGATACCAGGGAGCAGATTTCATTGGTGCGTCCCGAATTGGACAAGAGCAGCAGCACGTCGTGAGGCTGCACCACGCCCAGGTCGCCATGTTGTGCCTCGCTGGGGTGGAGGAAGATGGCGGGGATGCCTGTCGAGGAGAAAGTGGTGGCGATGTTATCGGCGATTTGGCCACACTTGCCCATGCCCGAGGTGACCAGTTTGCCTCCCTCGTGTTTCACTTGCTCCACGATGAGCTTCACAGCCTCCTCGTAGTCGTCGGTTATAGGTATGTTAAGGACGGCCTTGCTTTCGGCCTCCAGAATTTCTCGCATTGATTGTTTTACGTCCATATTAAATGATAAAAGATGGTTTCAACCTGCAAAGGTAGTAAAAAGACTTTAGACTTTAAGTTTTAGACCTCAGTTTTTACCTTTTCACTGCTTTTTAATCCCGAGTTGCCCGCTGGAGTGATGGCGCTCTAGTTTGCGCTGTGAATTATTGCCGTGTGGCAAAATTTTGTTACATTTGCAGTTTAGAATGAATAGAACCCTCCCTGGAAAGGGATTATATTTGTAAAATGAACAGATCTGAACTGAAAGAACGATACGAGCAATTCAAGCGTTGGCAGCGACAGCCGGCGAAGTTTGTCAACAGCGACGAGGAGCATCGCTGTTATTGCTGTGGCACCACTTATAGCGGTAACTTTTGCCCCTGCTGTTCCCAAAAGTCAGTTATTGGTCCCATCAACTGGAAAAGCGTGCGCCAGGGTGTGATGGACATTTGGGGCCTGGGAACGCGTTCCTTGCTCTACAGCATCTGGCAACTGCTGTTTCGCCCAGGATATTTCATCCATGACTACATCAGCGGCAAGCGTCAGGTGAGTTTTCCTCCTGTAAAGATGCTGTTTATCGTCACGGTGATCTATTCCCTGGTTGTTTACTGGTTACTCTCGAATTTTCTTGGTGTTGACGTGGGTGAATTCAATGGCGAAAACCGTAAGTTGATGAGTGAGTATTATAATTGGTATGTGGCCCACTATAGTTGGGTGATGCTCGTAATGGCTATTCTGGCCATTTTCCCAACATGGATCCTGTTCCGTTATGCTCCGCGCCACACCCGCCATACTCTGCCCGAAGGCTTTTTTATCCAAGTCTTCTTATCGGTGCTCATGGTGTCGATGAACTTCCTGTTAATTCCTGTAGGTCTGATTTATAACAAAGCGCTTAACGTCATTATTACCCTCATTACCATGTTTTACTATGTTGTAACTTATAGGCAACTGTTTGGCTATGGGCTATGGGGAACCTTTTGGCGTCAAGCTGTCGTTTTATCGATCATCTCATTATGTGAGATGGGATTGATTATAGGTATTTTTGGAGTAGATTTTGGCTACGAGATGAATTCTAATCTCAACGCTGATCAACTCACTCTTCTTAGATATGGCTCAGCTGTGGGTTGCGTGTTTCTAGCTTTGGTTCTTTTGGCGATAGGCTATATTATCAATCTCATCGCCACCCGCGAGGACCGCCGCCAACTACCTCCCTCTTTTAAACCATAGTTTCTACAGCATCTATACCGCTCACAATAACGTGGGTGAGACTAAAAACCGAGGCTCGAACGCTAAAGTATATGGGTCTAAGGCCTGTAGTCTAAAAAAAATGATTACCTTTGCCAACCAATAGAATAATAACTTATCAATAAATATAAGACAAATGAATTTTGTAGAAGAACTGAAATGGCGTGGCATGATCAACGATATCATGCCTGGTGCAGAAGAACAACTCAACAAGGAAATGACCAGCGGCTATGTGGGCATCGACCCCACTGCCGACTCACTGCATATCGGACACCTGGTAGGCGTGATGATGCTCAAGCACCTTCAGCGTGCAGGCCACAGGCCCATCGCCCTGATTGGTGGTGCTACGGGTATGATCGGCGACCCCTCGATGAAGTCGCAGGAGCGCAAGCTCATCGACGAGGAGACGCTGCGCCACAACCAGGAGTGCATCCGCAAGCAGCTGGCCAAGTTCCTGGACTTTGACAGCGACGCGCCCAACCACGCCATCGTGGTGAACAACTATGACTGGATGAAGAACTTCACCTTCCTGAGCTTCATCCGCGACATCGGCAAGCACATCACCGTCAACTACATGATGGCCAAGGACAGCGTGAAGAAGCGTCTGGCTGCCAATGCCGACCACGGCATGTCGTTCACCGAGTTCTCCTATCAGTTGCTGCAGGGCTACGACTTCCTGTACCTGTATGAGCACGAGGGTTGCAGGTTGCAGATGGGTGGCAGTGACCAGTGGGGTAACATCACCACGGGTACCGAGCTGATTCGCCGCATCAACGGCGGTGAGGCCTATGCCATCACCTGCCCGCTCATCACCAAGAGCGACGGCACCAAGTTTGGAAAGACCGAGGGCGGCAACGTGTGGTTGGATCCCAAGCGCACCTCGCCTTACAAGTTCTACCAGTTCTGGATCAACGTGAGCGACGAGGATGCCAAGAAATACATCAAGATTTTCACCGCCCTGCCTCAGGACGAGATTGACGAGCTCATCGCCGAACAGGAGAAAGACCCGGGCTTGCGTCCCTTGCAGAAGCGCCTCGCCAAGGAAATCACCACGATGGTACACAGCGCCGAGGACTATGAGAACGCCGTTGAGGCTTCGCAGATCCTGTTCTCGAACAAGGCCAAGGACATCCTGCACAAGATTGACGAGGAGACCTTGTTGAACGTGTTTGAGGGCGTTCCCCAGTTTGAGGTACCCCGCAGCGCCATCGACGAGGGCACTCCGCTCATCTCGCTGCTGACCGAGATGGCACCCGTCTTCCCCAGCAAGGGTGAGATGCGCAAGTTGACCCAGGGCGGCGGCGTGAGCATCAACAAGGAAAAGCTGGCCGACCCCAACATGCCTGCCAGCACCGACATGCTGCTCAACGACAAGTACATCCTGGCCCAGCAGGGCAAAAAGAAATACTTCCTGCTGATTGTGAAGTAAATATAATGCGGGTCCTGTGTCATTTCGATGCAGGACCCGTTCTTCTTAAAAGATCAATAAATAACCCATTAATTGGGATGAACCCCTTAATATTAACCAACTTAATTTTAACTATTATGGCAAATAATCAGAAAAATGACCGCGTTAACAGATTGGATCAGGCGACAATCGACAAAATTGTAGATGATCTGTTGAAGAAACTAAAGAGAGGTGGCGTCCTCTCCCAAGAGGAAATTGATAAAATCCTTAAAGACAATGGTTTGCAATGCACTCCGGAGATAATTGACGCAATAATTGCGACAATGAAACTCATGGAACAGAATAATCCAACGAGAGAGACCGTTTCGGAGGGTATTAAAGTATTAAAGGCAATGCAAAAGGATCAGTAAATACTGCAACGGCCTATTGGTTTCGGGCACTAGCCGACAGTTTTGAAAACTTGACAACTGCGTGAGCCAATACGCGTTCCCTTACAATTAAAGAAAGCAATTTTTAAAAAATCCTGCAAAAAAGATTGTAAATCAAAAAAAAGCAGTAATTTTGCACCGCATTTGGAGAATACAGGCTGCGTCTCAGTCATTGAAAGTAAACTTTCATAGCATTCGACTTGCACTGCATTTGGAAAATGCTATTGTCCAAATGACCTAGGATTGCCTTGTAGTGTAATGGTAACACAACGGTTTTTGGTGCCGCATTTCCTGGTTCGAGTCCGGGCAAGGCAACCACAAGAAAAGGAGTTGACCACGTTCAACTCCTTTCTTGTTTGTTGTATATCATTAGTGTCCGGTAAAAGCTCCGTTAGGAGCGGTCAGGGCATAGGCAGGGGTGCAACGAGGCGAAGCTGAGTGTAGCCCCTGCAAAAGTTGAGCATTCATTCAAGCCCCATCGGGGCGGCAGTATATCCATCACACATTCTGTCGCCCCGATGGGGCTACTATTTGGGGGTGTCGCTAGTGCGCAGGGGTTCCGTTCGGCTTCGCCTCACTACACCACCTGCCTATAATCTAGCAGCCCTACGGGCTTATAAGTAAGCCCCTGCATATAAAGCAGCAATTAAGGTAATGAGATTCCGCTATTTATTGAGAAGGGTCAATTATTTACCGGACAATGGTTGTATGTATGTGTTAGGGTTTACCAGTTGAAGATGTTGCGGAGGAGCCACCAGGCGAGTATTGTTGCTAGGAAGAGCCAGATGAGCAGAGAGGGATGGAGACGGGTGTAGAGGCGCGGGTTGCGCACGCGCTGGGTCTCGGCAAACAGGCATAGCAGAATCCAGGGCGCCGCGATGAACAGCATGGCGTTGTAGCGGAAGGCTGCTGCCACATCGCCGTTGAGCAAGGCATGGATGGCCCGCTGGCTGCCGCAGCCGGGGCATTTATAGCCCGTGAGGGTCAAGAATCCGCACTTGGGAAATGCTGCCGATGACGAGGGGTCAAGGGCATAATAGATAAAGCCGAACAGCAGTAGCGCGGCAATGGCAAGGATGATGACCAGCGTGCGACGCATGGCTCAAGAATACATCATCCGGCACCCATCAGGCACGACATGAGCGGCCTCCAAACGACACCGACGACCACCGAGGCGATGATCCACCAGGCGCTGGTATCACTGGCTTTCTTGGCGCCCATGATGTCACCGGCCAGGTAGCACTTGGTCACCTTGTTGGCATAGATGATGCCCACGATGCCAAAGGGGATGCAGCAAAAGACACAGGCTAGAATGGCCCACACCAGGTTGGTGGGAGGGCAGGGCTCAGCCTGATCGGTCTGTAACGGCTGGTATTGCTGAGGCTGCGGTTGGGTGTAGGGTTGTTGTGGCTGTTGTTGCTGGTAGGGCTGTCCCTCGACGGCTTCGCTTGCAGTTGCCTGGGGTTCAGCGATTGGCTGCTGCGGTGCTGCAGCCACATTCTCCATTTCATACAAGCCTTGCAATTCGGGCAACTGGGTGATTTTCACCCAATCGGTAAGTCCCTCATGCCACACATAGGCTGCCGACGTGAGCCCCATTTCCTTGAGTCCATCGATGTCCACGGGACCCGACTGCACTCCGCGATAATTGATCCAGTATTGCATAATCCTATTGTTTTTTATCTGTTGCCACAAAAGTACAAAATGTTTTTTAGACTTTCAATCTTAGGCCATAGTTTTTCAGGCCAGGGTTAGAAGTCGCTGAAGAAGCGGGGCCTGATGAGCAGGCCGAAACGGATGCGAGAGTGGTACTGGTTGTAGTCCAGCATACTCTCGCCGTAGCCGTTGTAGTATTGCAGCATGATGAACTGGTTGGAGTTGTGGTTGATGCGGTAGCCCAGCTGCACAATGGTGTTGAAGTTGAGGTTCCAGCCCTGGCGCTTGACCAGTGTCATGTCGAGCACCCACTTGTTGTCGAGGCTCTTGGCCTGGAAACCTGCTTGGGAAATACCCATGTATTTGAGGATGTCCTTATTGTACTTGCCGTCGATGATGGGAATCCAGAACTTGGCGTGCGCCATCAGGATAGGAGAGATATAGGCTTCGCCCGCCCACGAAATCTTGTTCCAACTGCGCGAGGCGGTGCCATCGCGGCCGTTGGACTCGTGTTCAATCATCATCGTGGCCTTACCCACCAGACGGTCTTTCAAGATGATATAGCGCGAAATGCCGATACCAGGGTTGAAGTTCAAGTCATGGAAGGGTAGGGAGCGTTCTAAGACGTTCCACAAAGCCTTTTGGGAATAGAACAGGTACAAGTAAGTGTTCCAGGGTAGCACACTCTTGGTAAGGCGCTGCTGGAAACTGATTTGAAACTTGACGTCGCTGTTATGGATAGTTGGCTCGCCGCCGAGCACGGTACCGCCCACGAAGTAAGTGTCCTTGTACAGGCTGAAATAAGGTCTGTTATCCAATTCTTCGCGGATGCTGTCGGCGATATTTCCCGCTTTATTGCTGGTGACAATCTGTCCCCACGCGGGAACAAACATTCCAGCGATCAAGGTAACTATGATCAATAAACTACGTCTGATGTTCATAATGAGATGATTTGAATTGGCAAAATTAGTCATTTAATTTAATAATGTGGCTAATATGCGTCCTTTTTATCAGAAAAAGGACATGATCAGGAACCAAATCGGGGGCACGAGCAGTGCTGGCAACATGTTGAGCACGTGACAATTCTTGATGCGCAATAGGGACAATCCCGAGCCTGTGATGAGCAGTCCACCCACAATGAGCAGTTCGGCCATGAGTGCCTCGCTCACGGCGGTGCTCGACAACATTGCCACACCGTAGAACATGCCCTGCCACAAGAACAGTGCGGGTGCCGCCAGCAGCATTCCGATGCCGTAGGTCGAACCGAAGATGGTCGCCGTGACCAGGTCGAGCGTGGCGTTGGTGAACAAGAAGGTGTTGTCACCCTCCAGGGCGCTGATCACGGGTCCCAGCATCGACAACGGCCCGATGCAATAGACCAGCGTGGCCGTCGCCAACCCGTCAGCAAGGCGGCTGGACGGATTGCCTTCACCACTTTGTTTGCTCTTGCGGTCCACCAGGCGGTGGAAACGCCCGTCGATGTCAAGTGCCACACCCACCACGCTGCCGATGGCCATGGCGGCGATGAAGAGCACCGGGTACTGGCTCTTGGGCAAATTGGTGACCACGGCGTTCAGTCCGATGGCAAAACACGCCAGTCCCAACGCATCATAGAGCACATTCTTGTATTTCTCCTTGATACCCTTGTGCAGCGCCACCCCAATGAGGGTGCCCGCCACAATCGTACAAGTATTGACTATCGTTCCAATCATAGATTAATGTTTTTTTTAATAGGTCATGCCAAAAGTCCATAGTGGAATCTGGTTACCTGCCCCTATTTCAAGGTCATCTTTTACAATAAATGCATTTTCCACACTCTTGATTTGACGACCGGTTTTCTTTTTTCCGCCCACTTCAAATGTGGTGCCGTCGATTTCAAAGTCAGCCACCCGCGAGGCGATAACGTCGGTCGTTACTCTCATTTGGTTGTAGAAGAAGGTCTCGCGAATATTCCCGATGTCGGTCATCGCGCCCCCCATGACGTATGCCAGGTTAGTATTATCGAGAAACACTTTTTCGACTTTGCCCAGTCCTCTGATACCACCAGTATCATCCCGCAATTGCCCAATCATGCCAGCCTTTTCCATGTAAACAAAATAGTCGGGTAGCACATTGCGGCTCACTCCAACGACTGTCGCGAGGGAATCCATCACGGGTTTGAAGGGTACGCTCTTGGCAATGATGCTCAGCAGGTGGCGCAGTTTTCGTCCTGTTGACACGGTCATTTTTGCATATTGCGGGATGTCGATGTCCATCGTTTGTTCCACAATTTGGTTAAGAATCATTTCAAACTGCGGATCGTCACCAAACGGGTAATACCCGTGTTGCAGATAATCGTGGAACCATGGCAACGGGTGTGTGACATCTGGTAACTTCACCTTGCAAGCCAGCACGTCGGCCAATGTGGCAACAGGGAGCGACAAGCCATGAAATAGAGCTATGTACTCGCGGAAGGACAACCCCTGCATCCTGTAAATAGGCGCTCTGCGGCTCAGGTCAGCTTCTCCATGGGTGATATCTAGAATCGATGACCCGGTAAATGAGACCTTCAGGTCGGGGTGACTGTCATAGATTTGCTTGAGCTCTTGTGACCAGTTGCCATACTTGTGTATCTCATCAATGAAAAGATGTTTGCCACCCTCACGCACAAACTCGTCTGCTACGTCAACGAGCGAATGGGAAGAGAAATAAACATTATCGGCCGAGACATAGAACATCTTTTTCTCACCACGGTGTTCATGTATATATTGTAAAAACAATGTCGTTTTTCCTACACCGCGTGGCCCAACCAAGCCAAACATCTGCCGTTCCCAGTTTATCTGGGCATACATGTAGCGATGAAAGGCGTTCGACACAGCGTCAACGCGCTGCTCCATGATTCTTGTTAATGTCGTGTCCATATCATTTTTTTTGCAAAGATACAAAATTGCACAAAAAATTGTGCAGAAATCGTCAAAAATTGCACTAAAATTTGTGCAAAATGGGTGTTTTGGGGAGGTTTTGGGCTTGTTGGGGCGATGTGGATAGGGTTAAAAAGGGTTTTAGTCACATGATTTATAGAGAATAATCGCTACATTTGCGTTTTCAACCACAATAAAAAATGAAGGAAATGGCAAGGCGATTAATGATATGGATGATGGCAATGCTGGCGGCAATGGCTGCCAGCGGAGCGGTAAATAATGATGTGGAGCAGGCCCTGGCGCTAGCAGGACGGTTGTCACCGTCGTTGGCCGGCAAGGTGGAGTTCAAGGCCATCGAGGCCGATCACGGCAAGGACGTGTTCACCCTGGAGAGCCGTGGCGGCAAGATAGTCATTGGCGGCAATAATGCCGGGTCGATGGCAGTAGGCCTGAACCGTTACCTGAACCGTTATTGCAAGGTGACGGTGTCGTGGTATGCCGATGTGCCTGTCAGTCTGCCAGCCGTGCTGCCCGATGTGCCCGCCCCCGAGCGGGTAAAGGCACGGGTGCCGCAGCGCTTCTTCCTGAACTACTGCACATGGGGCTACACGATGCCCTTCTGGCAATGGCACGACTGGGAACGCTTTATCGACTGGATGGCGCTCAACGGTGTGAATCTGCCGCTGGCCATTACGGGCCAGGAAGCGGTGTGGTATAACGTGTGGACAAGCCTGGGCATGACCGACAAGCAGGTGCGCAGTTATTTTACGGGGCCCGCCTACCTGCCCTGGCACCGCATGGCCAACATCGACGGCTGGTGCGGCCCCCTGCCCAAAGAGTGGCTCGACGGACAGACAGCCTTGCAGCAGCGCATTGTGGAGCGCGAACGGGCCTTGAACATGCGCCCCGTGCTGCCCGCCTTTGCAGGTCATGTTCCGGGAGCACTGCGTGACCTGTATCCCAATGCTGACATTCAAGCCTTGGGTGGTTGGGCAGGTTTTGACGAGCAGTACCGCACCTATTTCCTCAACAGCGAGGATCCACTCTATAGCCGTATCCAGCGCCTGTTCCTAGAGGAGCAGACGCGCCTGTTCGGCACCGACCATATCTATGGCATCGACCCCTTCAACGAGGTGGATCCACCCAGTTTCGAACCCGATTACCTCAACAAAGTGTCACGGCACATCTACGAGAGCCTTACAGCCGTTGACCCCGACGCCGAATGGTTGCAGATGGCGTGGTTCCTCTATTACCAGCGCAAGGATTACACCCAGGAGCGCACCCGTGCCATGCTCACAGGCGTGCCGCAGGGCAAGATGACCATGCTCGACTACTATTGCGAGTACAAGGAG
>JAEEGF012289277.1_pt1 | contig 25700 bp, 19 predicted proteins | sample 9134171 | NCBI WGS metagenome assembly JAEEGF01 (sample SAMN16246542, study PRJNA631951) | gut metagenome | biome: gut microbiome; feature: rumen; material: AP-attached | host: Bos | place: Iran: Karaj | collected 2018-10 | reverse complement strand
TGAGGGCGGTAATCTGGACAGGGATTATTACCTGAAGGCCCAAAGGAGCCAGAGCCGGCTGACAAGACTCTACAGCAAGCTTGACCGTCAGATCAGGAACATGATGGTCAGTTCAGCTGCCCACAGGCTCTATTCTCCTGAAAAGGCAGAGGAACTCACACAAAGATATCAGATAGAACTTACTGGCGATCCATATGGAGACTATGTAGAACCATCTGATACAGAGGCAGATCTTCAAGCATCTGACCGTCAGGCCCTATCTTCCCTTTTTGCTGAGGAGAATATCGTTTCCAAGGAAAAGCGGCTGGACGAGTTCAAATGGGACAAGATCAATTCATTCACGACCCTGGACTTTTTCAACATAGACTGCATATTGGCATTCCTGGCCAAAGGTCATCTTGTGACCAGGTGGCTCAAACTGGATGCCGGAGAAGGAAAACACCTGTTCCGCAAGCTTGTGGCCGAAGTCAGGGGAACTTTTGACAAAAACAAATTGAAATACACCATAGATGAAAACAACGGGTAAAGTAACCGGTATAGTTTCAAACCTCGTTACCGTGGAGGTTGACGGTCCTGTTGCACAGAATGAATTGTGCTTCATAGACCTAAGCGGAGTACGCCTGATGGCAGAAGTCATCAAGGTGAATGGAAACACCGCATCGGTACAGGTATATGAAAGCACTCGCGGCCTTAAGGTCGGATGCAACGTGGAATTTGAGGGCAGGATGCTTGAAGTGACATTGGGACCTGGCCTTCTTTCAAGCAATTACGACGGACTTCAGGATAACCTGGCTACAATGCAGGAAGTCTTCCTTCAGAGAGGAGAATACACTCCGGCTCTGGATTCGGAGAAGAAGTGGGAATTCACCCCTATCGCCAAGCCGGGAGATAAGGTAGTGGCTGCTGATTGGCTGGGAGAAGTCAAGGAAGGATGGCTGCCTCACAAGATAATGGTTCCGTTCTCCTTCAGTGGGAATTATACCGTCAAGGAAATCGCAGCGGCTGGAAACTACACAGTTGAAGATACCATAGCCGTTCTCAGCGATGCCAAAGGTGATGATGTAAAAGTAACCATGCAGCAGAAATGGCCAGTTAAGGTCGCTATCGGCGGATTCAGGGAAAAGCCTCGTCCTTACAGGATTATGGAGACCGGAGTCCGTGCAATAGACACATTCAACCCTATCGCTGAAGGCGGAACCGGATTCATACCTGGTCCATTCGGATGCGGCAAGACCGTTATCCAGCACGCCATTGCAAAGCAGGCGGAAGCAGATGTCATCATAATGGCAGCCTGCGGAGAGAGAGCCAACGAGGTTGTGGAAATCTTCAAGGAATTCCCGGAACTCATTGATTCCAGGACCGGAAGGAAGCTCATCGAGAGAACGACCATCATCTGCAATACCTCCAATATGCCTGTGGCTGCCCGCGAGGCTTCAGTTTACACGGCAATGACCATCGGTGAGTATTACAGGGCGATGGGACTTAAGGTTCTCCTTCTGGCAGATTCAACATCCAGATGGGCCCAGGCTCTCCGAGAGATGAGTAACCGTATGGAGGAACTTCCTGGTGCGGACGCATTCCCGGTAGACCTCTCATCCATCATCTCAAACTTCTACTCAAGAGCCGGAATCGTAGTCCTGAACAACGGTCAGACCGGTTCTGTAACCTTCCTGGGAACGGTTTCCCCAGCCGGTGGAAACCTCAAGGAGCCTGTAACAGAGTCAACCAAGAAGTGCGCAAGATGTTTTTACGCACTCAGCCAGAACCGTGCCGACAGCAAGCGCTATCCGGCGATCGACCCTATTGACTCTTACTCCAAATATCTGGAGTATCCGGAGATGGAAGAGTTCTTCAACGAAAAGATGGAGAAAGGATGGGTTGAGAAAGTACTTAAGGCTAAGAATATAACCCTCAGGGGAAAAGAAGCATATGACCAGATCAACATCCTCGGAGACGACGGTGTCCCTATGGAATACCATCTCCGTTACTGGAAGAGCGAGCTGGTGGACTTCATACTTCTGCAGCAGGACGCGTTCGACAACATTGACTGCCAGACTCCTCTGGACAGACAGCGGTATATGCTGGACTTTGTACTGGATATCTGCAGCAGGGACTTCAAGTTCGAGAGGTTCGAAAAGTGCGTTTCATTCTTCAAGAACCTCATCAACATTATGAGACAGATGAACTTCTCCCAGTTCCACAGCGAGCAGTTCAATAATTATCAACAGCAACTTCTTAACACTATAGATAATGTCCTCTAACGTTTTTCAAAGAATATACACCAAGTTGGAAGCCATTACAAAGGCAACAGTAACCCTCAGGGCTACAGACGTATCCAACGACGAACTTGCAATGGTGGCCGGAAGGCTGGCCCAGGTCGTCAAGATCAAGAAGGATCTTGTGACCCTCCAGGTATTCGCAGGAACCGAGGGCATTCCTACAAACGCCCAGGTCGAGTTCTTCGGAGAACCGCCGGCACTCAATGTGGGCGAACAGCTCAGCGGACGTTTCCTCAATGCATACGGAGAGCCTATCGATGGTGGTCCTAAGATCGAGGGAGAAAGAAGATATATCGGTGGTCCAAGCGTTAACCCATATAAGAGAAAGCAGCCTAGTGAGCTGATTCCTACCGGAATCGCTGGAATTGACCTGAACAATACACTTGTGTCCGGCCAGAAGATTCCTTTCTTCGCCGATCCGGACCAGCCTTACAACCAGGTTATGGCAGACGTGGCACTGAGAGCAGACGTAGACAAGATTATCCTCGGAGGAATGGGACTTTCCAATGACGACTACCTCTATTTCCGTCAGAAATTCGAGGATGCCGGCGCACTGGACAAGATCATCTGCTTCATAAACACCACTGAGCAGCCTCCTGTAGAACGTCTGCTGATTCCGGATATGGCACTTACCGCAGCGGAGTACTTTGCAGTTGACAAGAACGAGAAAGTGCTTGTGCTCCTGACGGATATGACGCTTTATGCAGATGCTCTCAGCATCGTTTCCAACCGTATGGACCAGATTCCATCCAAGGATTCAATGCCGGGTTCACTCTATTCAGACCTTGCCAAGATATACGAGAAGGCAGTGCAGCTCCCGGATGGCGGTTCAATCACCATCATAGCTGTCACCACCCTGAACGACGGAGATATCACACATGCTATTCCGGACAATACCGGATACATCACAGAAGGTCAGCTCTATCTGAGAAAAGATACCGATACCGGCAAGATCATCGTTGACCCTTTCAGAAGCCTGTCGCGACTCAAACAGCTCGTTATCAACAAGAAGACCAGGGAAGACCACAGCCAGGTGATGAATACCGGAGTAAGGCTCTTCGCCGATGCCGCCAATGCAAAGACCAAGTTGGAGAATGGTTTCGATCTCAGCGATTACGATCTTCGCTGCCTCGAATACGCCAAGGAATACTCTACCCGACTGCTCTCGATTGACGTAAACATAAAGATTGACGAGATGCTGGATACCGGATGGATGCTCTTCAAGAAGTATTTCAAGCCGGAAGAATTGGGCATCAAGCAGTCTCTAGTAGACAAGTACTGGAACAGATAACTTTATGGCAATAAAGTTTCAATATAACAAGACATCCCTCAATAACCTCAACAAACAGCTGAAGGTCAGGCGGAATGCGCTCCCTACCCTGAAAAACAAGGAGAGCGCCCTCCGTATGGAGGTAAAGAATGCCAAGGCCAGGAGCGAACAGCTGGACAACGAGCTTGAAAAGGCTATAAAGTCTTATGATTATGTCGCTCCTATGTGGAACGAGTTCGAAGGAGGGCTCATTTCCGTCAGGGACGTTCAGCTCAAGACTGTTAAAGTGGCCGGGATAAAGACTCCTGCGGTTGATGACATAGTCTTCGACATCAAGGAGTTCGACCTCTTCAACAAGCCTATGTGGTATTCCGATGGAGTTTCCATCCTAAAACAGATGGCCACTCTGGGAATAGAGTCTGAGGTATACAGGGAGAAGATGAGGATCCTGGATTATTCCAGGAAAAAGACCACCCAGAAGGTGAACCTCTATGAGAAAGTGCAGATTCCGGGTTATCTGGAGGCTATCCGCAAGATCAAGAGGTATATGGAGGATGAGGAAAACCTTTCCAAGGCATCCCAGAAGATAGTTAAACAGCGTCACGCGATGGAGGAGGAAGAGAATGATTAAGCAGATGACAAAATACAGCTTCGTGGTATTCCACGAGGACACACCCGCTTTCCTCGAAACTCTGAAGAGCCTGGGGTTGATGGATATAACCCGTTCATCCAAACCTGCTACCGACGACTCCAGAAAACTGTTTGACCAAATCCAACGTTATTCTGTTGCTCTCAAGGAGCTCAAGTGTGCGAAGAAGGAAGCTTCCGGGGAGAATCTGATAAATTCCCCTGAGGGAAATGCCGACGAGATAGTATCACGCTGTCATTCCCTTGCAAACGAATGCCGCCAGATAAAGACGGAACTCGTTGCCCTTGAAGACGAATACCGCGCAGCCCTTCCTTGGGGCGCCTTTGGAAGCGACACCATATCAAGGCTTAAGTCTTTGGGCCTGACGCCTTGTTTCGTGAGTCTTCCGGCAAAGAAATTCGACGAGTCCCTGAAAGAAAAATATGCCCTTGAAATCATATCCCAAACTCAGGATAAGATAAATCTGGTTATCCTCCTTTCAGCCGGAGAAAGGCTTAAGGGCAAATTCAAGACAGTAGATCCTCCTAAGGAATCCGCTGACTCTCTCCAGAGACGTATCGCTGAAAAAGAATCTCTCCTCAATCAGAAAAAAGCTGAACTTGAGGCTCTTGTTCCAGGCATTGAGGCAGTTGAGAACAGAATTGAATCACTCAAGGCCGATGCTGAAGTCCTCCTTGCCAAGGAGAGCAGCGTAAAGGCCGCAGAAAACACAATTGATACTCTGACCGGATTTGCTCCTGCGGAGAACGCTGCGGTAATCGCCGCCGCCCTGGATAACACTTCAGACGGCGTCTATTGGACGGCAGAAGACGCCAAGGTTGAGGATAATCCTCCTATCGCCTTGAAGAACAACTGGTACACAAGGATGTTCGCTGTCCTAACCGATATGTACGGAAGGCCAGCCTATAACGAGTTCGACCCTACTCCTTATATATCAGTATTCTTCATGCTTTTCTTCGCGATGTGTATGGGAGATGCAGGATACGGAATTCTCCTTATAATCATTGCTCTCCTTCTCAGAAAGGCAAAGGGGGCTGCCAAGTTTGCACCATTGGTGCTGACTCTTGGCATCGCCACATTTGTAGTGGGATTCCTTCTCCACACCTTCTTCGGAATAGATATTTCGCAGGTGAGCTGGATTCCGGAAGGAGCCAAGAAATTCATGATAACAGGCAAGATAGCCGGTTATGATGCCCAGATGGTCCTGGCCCTGGCCATAGGAGTCCTGCATATCTGTGTAGCGATGACCGTCAAGGCCATATATGCTGTCAGGAAAAACGGCTTTGCCAACTCGCTGGGAACAATAGGATGGACTCTGCTGATAGTTGGAGGCGTGATCATCGGAGCAATTGCCCTTGGAATGAATCTGGACAAATCCCTGGTAAAGATAATTGTCATCGTCCTGGGAATTGTCTCAGCCATTGGCATATTCCTGCTTAATGACATACATCGCAACCCTCTGAAGAATATAGGAAGTGGACTTTGGGAAACATATAACACCGTTACCGGACTTCTCGGCGATGTACTCAGCTACATAAGGCTATATGCCCTGGGACTGGCCGGCGGAATGCTTGGAGCAGCCTTCAACCAACTTGGCGGAATGTTGCTTCCGGAAGGAGGAGGATTCAGCGTAATGTGGATCTTCTTCATAATAATTGTGGTCTTCGGCCATGTTCTGAACCTTGCCATGTGTTGCCTTGGAGCGTTTGTCCATCCTCTGAGGCTGAACTTCCTGGAGTTCTTCAAGAACAGCGGCTACGAAGGCAGCGGAAAGACTTATAAACCATTGACAAACAAATAAATAGTAACATTAAAAATAATAATTATGATTAACGTGATTCTTGGTTATCTTGGCCTCGGCCTTATGTTGGGTCTGGCTGGAGTAGGAAGCAGCATCGGCACGACTATCGCCGGAAATGCAGCAGAAGGCGCACTCAAAGTGAATCCTGAAAAATCAGGAAACTACATGGTGCTTTCCGCCCTGCCTGCAACTCAGGGTATCTACGGTTTCGTGGCTTTCCTGGTGTGGTTGTCCAGGGATTTTGCAGTAGATGGAGCAAAGCTCTTCGGAGTCGGAATCAGCGTAGGACTCGTATGTCTGCTGTCCGCTATCCGTCAGGGAAAGGTTTGCGCTAACGGCATCGTAGGCGTTTCACAGGGCCACGATGTATTTACCAACACCCTTATCTACGCCGCTCTTCCTGAATTCTATGCTATTCTGGGACTTGTAGGCGCCCTTATGCTTAACTAACCATGACCCTTATTAAATCAATTTCAGGGATTAGGGGCACCATCGGGGGAACTCCCGGTGATGCCCTTACTCCGATAGATGCCGTCAAGTTCACTGCGGCCTACTGCACCCGCCTGAATAATCTATATCCTGGCAGAAAATGCAAGGTTGTTGTCGGAAGGGATGCCCGCCTTAGCGGTACAATGCTGCGCAATACTGTTTGCGGAACGCTTCTGGCCTGCGGTGTGGATGTTGTGGATGCCGGTCTGGCTTCCACCCCTACCACGGAAATGGCCGTTATCCTGGAAAAGGCGGACGGAGGAATCATCCTCACCGCCTCACATAACCCAAGGCAGTGGAACGCCCTCAAGCTTCTTAACAGCAAGGGTGAATTCCTGACCGCTGAAGATGGGGCTAAACTTCTGGAATATGCTGAGAAAGAAGATTTCACCTTTGTGGATGTCGACCACTTGGGAAAACTTGAGGAAAAAGACTTCACATTTGCTCATATAGAAGCTGTCCTGGCAGATCCTCTGGTCGACATTGAAGCAATCAGAAAAGCCGGTTTCAAGGCCGTCCTGGATGCTATCAACTCCGTTGGTGGAACCACTATGCCAATCCTTCTGGAAAAACTTGGCGTTGAATGCATCAAGCTCAACTGCGAGCCTACGGGAGATTTTGCCCACAATCCGGAACCTCTCCCGGCTAATCTGACGGGTCTTTCCGAGGCTGTGGTGAACAGCGGTGCTGATATGGGTATCTCCGTGGATCCGGATGTGGACCGTCTGGCATTCTTCTGCCAGGATGGAACCCCATTCGGCGAGGAATATACTCTGGTAAGCGTTGCTTCATATGTTCTGGAAAAGAAAGCGGGCCCTACGGTTTCCAACCTTTCTTCCACAAGGGCCCTCAGGGATGTTACAGAGGCTGCCGGCCAGAAGTACTATCCGGCAGCAGTCGGAGAAGTCAACGTTACCACGAAGATGCACGAAGTGGGTGCGGTCATAGGCGGAGAAGGCAACGGAGGTGTAATATACCCGGCGCTCCACCACGGAAGGGATGCATATATGGGAGTAGCCCTATTCCTTTCCAACCTTGCTCACAAAAAGTTGAAAATGACTGAACTCCGCGATTCCTATCCTCAGTATTACATTTCCAAGAACAGGATAGAAGTCTCCGATCCGAAGATGGTTGACAGCATACTGGCCAAAGTGGCCGATTCATTCAAAGACTTCAACCCTCTTACCATAGACGGAGTCAAGATAGACTTTGAGGCAGAAAGGAGTTGGGCCCAGATGCGCAAGTCCAACACCGAGCCTATCATCCGCCTTTACTGCGAAGCTCCGACCAAAGAAGAGGCAGAGAAACTGGCATCAAGAATAAAGGAACTTGCAAACAGCATAATAAACGGATAACAACATGTTCTCTTTCAGGACCTCAGACATATTCAAACAAGAAGACATTATCCTCCACAAAGGGAGGATAATGGTTATCTGCAACCAGTCTTCGTGGAATCCTGTCGAGAGGAAATATGTCTTCGAAGGATTCTTTGAGAGAGGAAATCTTTCCTGCGTGACGGTTCCCCCGGGAGAAGGTCTGGCTGACCATCCCCTAAGCGCCCAGATTCCGTTCAATGCTATCAGCAAGACTGAAAACGGAGCACATAAGTTTGCTGCGGACGATTTCGCCAGCACTGATGCGATCGTGATTGAACTTCAGGATGGAGGATGCCGTTACTTCCAGTCTCCCAACCTGGTCTTCGACCTGTTTTCCTTCCTGACCGAATCGGACGCAACACTTCCGGTATACATCGTGGACAGGCCTAATCCGGCTGGAAGACAGGTGGAGGGCACTGCCCTAAGGGCCGGATACCGCTCCCCTATCGGAATCGAGGGCATTCCTCATCGTTATGGTTTGACAATCGGTGAGCTCTCCTATTGGATTTATGGCAGGCTTGGTTCGAAATTTCCGCTACACATAATCTCGTGCAACGCCTCACCTGTCGGTAAGCTGGTTATGGGATGGACAATCCCTCTCAGCGAAGATTTCGGAGGTTTCTTTACGGAATCCTTCTGCAGCGGCCAGTATCTTTGGAAAGGAACCAATGTCACTCCCGGAATAGGCACCACCAGGCCATACGAGTTTTTCGGGGCGCCTTTCCTGGAAGGAGTCAGCCTTGAGGACAATCCTCTGTTCCACGATAGCGGAGTATTTGCCCGCTGGGCTTCCTTCACACCGCTGGGAGGCCGCTATTCCCACGAGAGATGCTTTGGATATCAGTTGCTCCTGACACCTGAAAACCAATACAATTCTTTGGCACATTCCTTGCGTCTTATCCGCTGCGTCAAGGATGTATGCCCGTCCTTCCGTTTCCTGGACAAGAGTCCCGGAGACGACAACAGCCTGATAGAAATGCTTATCGGAGACAAGGAGCTTCTCGATTTTGCCCAGGGCGCCACAAATTGGGAAGAAACAAGGGAGCATATCAAGCTGGAAGAGCAGAAATGGATTAAGAAAACCAGAAAAGACCTCCTCTATCCGGATGAGCCTCTTTTCAGAATAAAGTAGAATATTAACAGATAACAATACAATTGAGATGAATCCGATTTTACAGGAAAAGAAATTTTCTCCAGCCGAGGGACAGATAATCATTGAGGAAGGCGAATGCATGACCGTCAAGGGTTCTATCGTCAAGACCTCCCTTCTCCTGGTTTTGCTGTTGGTTGCCGCAGCATTTGCCTGGAAGGTCACAAACGACTCCATCAACCCTTCCGCCCCGATGTACTACCTTCTTGGCGGAGTGATTGGAGGTTTCATTCTGGCTATGATAATTACTTTCAAGCCAAAGACAGCTCCATATCTTTCTCCGATTTATGCTGCCGCAGAAGGCCTGGCTTTGGGTTGTATCTCAGCCGTTTATAATGGTTATGCAATTGCATCGGCCCAGGCTAAGGGAACCGCAGTTGATCCGAACGGCATAAGCAGCCTTATATCCGGAGCGATACTTCTTACCGTCATAACTACCTTCGTGATGCTTCTGCTCTACCGCACAGGTGCCGTTAAGGTCAATGACAAATTCAACAGGATCATAAAAGTTGCCTTGATATCTATCCTGGTATTCTACGTAATCGGCATCGTTGTTTCCCTGTTTGGAGGAACGAACGGGCAGTTCTACCAGTTGTTCTTCGGAAACAGCATCCTGGCCATCGTGATAAACATCATCATAGTGGGCGTTGCCGCCTTCTCCCTCATGCAGGACTTCGACCTGATCGTCAAGGGCAGTCAGATGGGCGCTCCAAAATATATGGAATGGTATGCCGCATTCGGCCTGATGGTCACTCTGGTATGGCTTTATCTTGAGATTTTGAGGCTTCTTTCAAGGATTCAGAGCAGAAATTAACCCTAAAATTTTGATATTGCGCCAAAAGTAGTATATTTGCACCCCGATTTTAAACACATTTGCAAATGAAAAAGTCTATACATCCCGAAACCTACCGACTTGTAGCTTTCAAGGATATGTCTAACGAAGAGGTATTCATCACACGCAGTTGTGAGGCTACCAAGGAGACAATTGAAATAGACGGCCAGACCTACCCTTTGGTAAAGGTAGAAATCTCCAGCTCATCCCACCCATTCTACACTGGTAAGATGAAGCTCGTAGACACAGCCGGCCGCGTTGACAAGTTCTACAGCCGTTACAAGAAAAAGTAACAGAGCTTATTAGGTAAAAAATAAGATGGCAGGTTGCCATCTTATTTTTTTATCCTTTCCTCCTGTACTGAAGAGGAGTCATCCCGAAATGCTTCTTTACATAGCGCCCGAAGAAAGATGAGTTTGGAAAGCCGAGGCTGTCGCAAATCTGCTTTATAGGCGTATTTGTATGCTTCAGATCATAACTGATATTCTCGAGTGTCTGTTCTGTAATCCACTCACTGGCTGATTTTCCTGAGTGTTTTTTGCATACGAAAGAAAGATATTTTGGAGACACGCACAGTTCAGCAGCCATCGACTTGACAGTTTGCTTGTGAGCCGGAGTATCTGTAATAAGGTCTATGAATTTCTGGAACAGAGCGTTTGATGAACCGGATTCTTCATATTTTATATTGCTGTTCATCTTGTCTTTCATTGCGCCGCATATAGCAAGAAGACCACATCTGATCAGGGAATGAATGACTTCCTTACGTAAAGACGCCTCATATCCCTGAGAAAAACAGATGTTGAGCATTTCGTAGAAGGCTCTGTAAAACTTCATATCAATCTCTGAAAGGCTCAAAAAATGATTGCGGCTTACATACATAAGATTATTCCACAGGCTGATTTTATCCTCAAAGAATCTTCTTATTATGCTACTAGTCATAAAAAGTGCTTTAACTTCAAAATCAGGACTGATCATTATGTCCGAAACAACAGAGTTCGGCGGAATCATGGCAACTTGATTTGAATGCAGTTCCAGTTCCTTGTCGCCCATTTTGGCCGATACTTTTCCTCTAAGGCAAATGACTACGGAACTCATTTCTACTCTGGCAGAACTGATTTCTGCAAATTTCGCGATATTGTCTATCAGCAAAAGATCTTTGTCATAATAACTGATCTGAATATCCTGCTCCTCGCTTAGAGAAACAAAGGTTAATTCCTGGTCATCATTTATGACTATCGGTTTAGTATTCGGAAATTCGGTCATATTTCTGTCATATTTTTCCGCAAATTTAGTGAAATATAACTCTATTATTGTCCAATATGTAATCAATTATGTCCTTTTGGGCATATTATTACCTAAAAGGCTATAGAATATGCAATAAAGGACATTGATATCCCACTCAAAAAGGCCATATTTGAAAATTAAATGTCTACTTATGAGAAAAATTTATGCGTTGCTTCTGATTGTTTCAATCGGATACGGCTGCAGCCAGAACGGGTCAAAATCAGTTAAGGCTCCTACAAGGATCAAGGTTGAAGCAGTCTCTTCTGCCAAAGGGAATTCCAACAGGGCTTATGTCGGAACTGTGGAGGAGAACCAGGCCACGGCTGTAAGTTTCACTTCAATGGGAATGGTTACGAGAGTGTATGTTACAGAAGGACAGAGCGTAAGAAGAGGCCAGCTGATAGCGGTAATGGACGATACCCAGGCCAGAAACATTCTCAGCGGAGCGGAAGCGGGAATGCAGCAGGCAAATGACGCCCTTCAGCGATATGGAATGCTGCACGAAAACGGCTCTCTTCCGGAAGTCAAATGGGTTGAAGTTCAGAGCAAGGTGGCTCAGGCCAAATCTCAGCTGCAAATTGCAAGGAAGAACCTTGCAGACTGCTCCCTGACCGCCCCTGTAAACGGAATAATAGGAAAGGTAAGCGTAAATGCAGGAGAAACCGCTCTGCCGTCTCAAACGGTGGCCACTATCTTGGACATCAGCAAAGTAAAGGTTAAAGTATCTGTTCCTGATACCGAGATATCTTCCATCGCCGAGAATACACCTTCTTCAGTTAAGGTGGATGCAATAGATATGTTATTCGAGGGAGAAAAGATAGAGAAAGGAGTGCAGGCCGATTTGCTTACCCGCACATACGACATTAGGATAAACGTGCAGAATCCGGGAGGAAAGCTTCTGCCCGGAATGGTAGCTAGCGTCTTTTTCAATAGCCAGAATCAGAACGGTCTTTTGTCCGTTCCGATATCAGTAGTGCAAAAAAGAACAGACGGAAGCGCTTTTGTGTGGACTGTCAGCAGTGACAGCACGGCTCACAGAGCAAATATCAAGACCGGTTCAGTATCAGGCAATGACATCATTATTGAAGAGGGGTTATCTGAAGGTACTCTTATAGTTGCTGAAGGATACCAGAAACTCGGAGAAGGGTCAAAGGTTATTTACTAGCTATGGAAGAAAAGAAGACAAACTGGTTCAAGTGGCCTTTGGAGCATTACCAAATTTCGCTTCTGATAATTGCCCTGCTCTTTGTTTTGGGTATTTACGGAATGCGTCAGATGCCCAAAGACGAATTCCCGGCTGCCACTATCCGCCAGGGAGTTGTAGCGGCAGTCTATCCCGGAGCTACTTCGGAAGAGGTTGAAGTGCAGGTTGCAAAGCCTTTGGAACGCTATCTGTTCACTTTCAAGGAAGTGCTCAGGGCCAAGACTACTTCTTCCTCACAGAACGGAATGTGCATTGTGATGGTCCGGCTCAAAGACGACGTTAACAATAAAGACGAAGTCTGGAGCAAGATCAAGCACGGCCTTCAGTCATTCAAGCAAAGCCTTCCTACAGGAGTGCTGGCACTTGTGACAAATGACGATTTTGGGAATACTTCAGCCCTTCTAATATCGGTTGAAAGCAGCCAGAGGAGCTATCGCGAACTTCAGGAATATACAGACAAACTTTCCGACAATCTGCGCAGAATTCCGTCTGTTGCAAACGTGAGGACATTTGGCCAGCGGCAGGAACAGATAAGCGTATATGTTGATCGCCAGAGACTCCAGGCATACGGCATTGGACAACAGATGCTCCTGAATTCTCTAAAAGCCCAGAATCTCATAACTGTCAGCGGGAGCATAACTGGCACCTCCCAGGTAACCCCTATCCATATCGAACCATCTGAAAACAGCGAGAAGGAAATTGAAGAACTCATTGTCTTCAGCAATCCTTCAGCAGGCAAGACTGTCAGAGTCAGAGACATTGCAAGGGTAGTAAGAGAGTATGACAATAACTCTAGCTACATCAGCCAGGACGGCCATCCTTGCATATTGCTCTCCATGGAGATGAATCTGGGCAACAACATCGTTGAATACGGCAAGGAGGTAGACAAGGTGATATCCGATTTCCGCAATGAGGAATTGCCCGAAGATGTCATAATAACCAGAATCGCAGACCAGCCTAAAGTGGTGAGCAAAAGCGTGAGGGATTTCCTCAGAGACCTCCTCATTTCAATGGCTGTGATCATTCTGGTGATGATGGTTCTTTTCCCGCTTCGATCGGCGATTGTGGCAGCCATTACAATCCCGCTGAGCACATTCATTTCGGTTTCCATAATGTATATGATTGGAATTGAGCTGAATATTGTCACTCTTGCTGCTCTGATCGTGGTAATGGGAATGGTTGTGGACAATTCCATCGTGGTTATTGACGGCTATCTTGAATATATTGGAAACGGGCAGAGCCCAAAGGACGCCGCCCTATCTTCGGTAAGGCAGTATTTCATGCCAATGATGCTTGCCACGCTTTGCATCTGCGTGATTTTCTATCCTTTGCTTATAACTATGACCGGGGCCTTCCACGACGCTATTGAAGATTTTCCGGTGACAATCACCATAAATCTTATGGTGTCTCTATTCCTGGCTGTCTCGCTGATTCCGTTCCTGGAAACAAGAATAATGACACCGGACAAGATATCCACAAAAGGAAACCCCATTACCAAGACCGTCCAGAGCATATACGAGAAAGTCCTGGGTTTCACATTCCGGATGCCATACGTTACAATCGTCGGCGGAATTGCCATTATCCTTCTCAGCTGTCTGCTTATTCCTAAACTGAAAATCAGGATGTTCCCCTTTGCAGACAGAGACCAGTTCGCCGTTGAGATCTTCCTGCCTGAGGGCAAGGGACTTGAAGACACACGTTTTGTTGCCGATTCGCTGAGGAAATCTCTCCAGAAAGACGATAAAGTTAAATGCATTACCAGCTTCATAGGATGCTCGTCTCCAAGATTCATGATCTGCTATGCCCCCCATATGGCAGGAAGAAACTTTGCTCAGCTCATAGTCAACACAAAGTCAGACAAGGCTACAATTGAACTTCTCAATAAATACCAGAATGCTTTCTCAGAATCATTCCCTCAAGCCTACATCAGATTCAAGCGTCTGGATTACCTTGAAGTTCAAGAACTGGAATACAGATTCTACGGAGAAGACATAGATTCGCTTCAGGCTGCTGCAGACCAGCTTATGGACAGGATGAGGCAGATGCCAGAGCTTGAATGGGTACATACGGATTACTTTCAGCCTTATCCAGTGGCCAATATAACTCTGGATCCGGTTGCTTCCTCTCTTGCTGGAGTCAACCGCACGCTGGCCTCAATAGAACTGGCTGCCAACACATCTGACATCGAGGCCGGGGAAATATGGGAAGATGACTATCAAGTTCCCATTATCATAAAAGATGCTTCCGCCCTTACTATTTCAGGTCTCGGGGACATAGGCATTTCCACTCTGCCGACCATACTCTCTGGAGTGTCAGCCGGCTCAAACACTACGGTTCCTCTCAGGCAAATAGCCAAGGTAGAACCTAAATGGAGCCAATCCCGCATCAACCACCGCCAGGGAGAAAGATGCATGACTGTTACCGCTCAGTTTTCCCAGGGCACATACGCCGGTCCGGTAGAGAAGAAACTCCGGAGAATAATGGAAAAAGAGATCAGGGTTCCACAGGGGGTCAGAACAGAAACTGGCGGCGAACTGGAATATGACAACGAGTCATTCCCGCAGATTTTTGGCGGTGTGTTTATTGCGATGATCATCATCTTTTTCTTCTTGCTGTTCAACTTCAAGAAGTTTGGCATATCGTTGGTTTGCATAGCGGCTTTGGCTCTGATGATTCCGGGCACTTTGATAGGTCTTGCGCTGCTTAATCGCCTGCTGGGCCTGACTTCCATACTTGGAGTGATTACTCTTATGGGTATGATAATGAGGAACCAGATTCTCATATACGAACACGCCAACTCCCTGGTAGCCAAATATGCAGACGAACACCCGGACTGGAGAAACGACAAGGCCTCCTATAACCAGGCCGTTAAAATGGCCGCTTACGAAGCCGGAAAGAGAAGGATGGTGCCGATATTCCTCACAACTGCCACCACTGCCGTTGGAGTTGTTCCTATGATAATCGCAGGCTCATCCTTCTGGATGCCTGTGGGAGTCACCATTTTCGCCGGAGGAATTGGTTCGCTTATTATGGTTGTCACCATGCTTCCTGTCATTTATTGGAAAGTAAATCTGAAGTAAGATGAAAAAGGTTATTTCAATCATATTGTTCTCAGCGATTTGTGCAGTTTGCGCCGCACAGCCTTCCTACACGCTCTCTCAGCTGAGAGACTCCGCTTTGGCCAGCAACATCTCAATCCGCACAGCCCGCTATGACATACAAGCCTCTGACCTTCAAAAAGAAGAGGCTTTTACCAAATACTTTCCTAGCGTTAGCGCTACTGGAGTATCTTTCAGGGCAGACAGGAGTATGCTTAACGAAACCCTCAAGCCCTCTGAAATGATATCTCCCGATCTGGCTGCCTTTCTGGCCAGCATTCTTCCTCCCGATATACTTGCCTCCCTTAACAATCCGATAAGCATATCGATGATGAAAAAAGGAACGATTGGATCTGTCATAGCCATGCAGCCGATATTTGCAGGTGGACAGATAATAAACGGAAACCGCCTTGCCGAAGTTGGCAGACAGGCCAGCCGTCTACAACTCAACCTGGCTGAAAACGAAGTGGAGAAAACAACGGAGCAATATTTCTGGCAGTTAGCATCACTTCAGGAAAAGCTTAAGACAATAGAGACGGCAATGTCCTATGTGTCAGACATCAACAAAGATGTCAGCGTCGCTGTCAAAGCTGGCGTAGCTACAAAGAACGATTTGCTTCAGGTTCAGTTAAGGCAAAACGAGCTTGAAAGCCAGAAACTCAAAGTCATCAACGGAATCAGCCTGATGAAAATGCTAATCGGCCAGTTCTGCGGACTGAACAATACGGATTTCAGCATACAATTCGACAGCGCAAATCCGGATGACCTGCCGGAAAGGCTTGACCATATCCAGGCCCTATTTCAAACCAGGGAATACCAGCTTCTGGAAAAGAGCGTTGAAGCAGCCAGGCTTCAGAAAAAGCTTGCTATAGGCCAGTATCTTCCAACTGTAGCTGTCGGAGCAGCCTACAATTACCACAACCTTCTGAAGAACGACCGCACTTTCGGTATGGTGATGGCCACAGTGAGCATTCCAATAACCGACTGGTGGGGCGGCTCTTATCAGATTAAGCGCAAAGAAATAGAAGTCAACAAGGCAATTGAGCAGCAGCAAGACAAGGCAGCCATGCTCCAGATCAGGATGCAGAACGCCTGGAACAAAGTTGAAGAGTCATATCAGCAGCTCCTCATTGCAAAGCGAAGCATAGAACAGGCTGAAGAAAACCTCAGACTTCAGAGAGACTACTACAAAGCCGGCCTTACCAACATGTCCGACCTTCTCCAGGCCCAGCTGCTGCATCAGCAGACTCTGGACAGATATACAGATGCCTACTCTGAGTACCAAATGGCCATTATGGACTACAGGCATTCAGTGGGCCAGTAAAAGTTTACTCTATTTTTCCTAACTTTGACTTGTTATGCAAAAACGGCAGCAAGTCATCGACAATATCCGTAAGATTGCTAAAGAATACAATAATCCTGAGCATTTTGTTGAGGATCCTATTGCCTTTCCCCGTCACTTCTACGATCTATATAAAAACGGAGAGAAAGGGATAACACTCAAGGATGTTGAGATTGCGGCGGTTATAGCGGCTCATCTGGCCTGGGGCAGAAGGAATATGATTGTGCGGGACATCGGCAGGGCGATGGATGAAATGCAGTGGAAGCCCCTCGAGTATGTGATGAAAGGAAAGTACCGCAACGGACCGGAAAGCCTTCACAGAACTGTCAGATGGAGCGAATTCGCGATGATCTGCGCCAACCTGAAGGAGTTCTACACTCATAATGATAGTCTTGAGTGTCTTTCTCCGCAGCAGATGAGAGTGCAGATATTCTCGCAGAAGGAAGACAAGAACTGCGCAAACAAAAAGATTCACATGCTCAGGCGATGGATGGTAAGAAATGACGGCATCGTGGATCTAGGAGTGTGGAAGAGCATCAGTCCAAAGGATCTTATTATTCCGCTGGATGTGCACGTGCATCAGACTGCGCTGGCGCTTGGCATAACGGAAAGGAACGGGACTGATATAAAGACGGCTCTGGAAATCACTGAGTTCCTGAAGGAATGCTTCCCTGAAGATCCGTGCCTGGGCGATTTTGCGCTGTTCGCCTACCCTGTCGCCGAGCAGATGAGAAACAAAAAGAGTAAATAAAACAATTTAGATATGAAAAGAATAGCTTCCATCATTCTCGCCTTGAGCCTTCTGGCTATTTCCAGTGACATTATGGGCCAGGTAAGATTCTTCTCCAATTTCGAGTGCGGCCGGCTGGGCAATGCAGAACTTACCGACAGTTCCAACATCTACAGGCCTGATCTGGTATATAATATCACCAGTGCGAAGGATCCTGACAATCCGGTGGATACCTTGCTTGAGCCAAGTTCCAGATGGTTCTACTTCCTCATGACCGGAGTCAAGGGAAGAACCATTACCCTTAAGTTCATAGACACCGATCCTTGGGCTCCGATGTACAGCTACGACAATAAGGAATGGATGAGATATGATCCTGAAAGGGAAATGGTTGCGAAGTTCACCGCAAAGAAGGAATACGACAGGGATTCCGTTTGGGTGGCTTACTATGTACCTTACACCAACACCCATCTTGAAGAGATGATGGACGAGTGGCAGTACAGAGACGGGGTGAGGATATATTCAATCGGTAAGAGCTATCAGGGAAGGGATATGAAAATGATGGTGGTCACAAACAACAGCATCTCTGACAAGGGAAAGAAAAGAATCTATATCCACGGAAGAGTACACCCGAGTGAAACTCCTTGTTCCTGGTGCCTTGAGGGCCTGATTGAGGAGCTTCTGTCTTCCACCCCTTACGCCAGGAGCCTCAGGGACAACGCAGTGTTCTATATCCTTCCTTTCAATAATCCTGACGGAGTGGCTCTGGGACATTCCAGATGCGACGCTATCGGAGTGAACATGGAAATCAACTATGACCGCCCTGATTCTCTTACCAGGCCGGAAGTCAAGAATATCAAGAACTTCATAAACACCACCACATACGGGGGCAATTATCTCGACCTCTTCCTGAATTTCCACTCGCAGATTGCTCCTCACATGACCTACTGGGTTCATACAGAAGACAGCACATCGCCTCTCTACTTCAAGAAAGAGCAGGTTCTGACTTCCCTTACCATTTCAGACAACCCTCTGTTTGCCAGCGACATGCTCAGCTATTCCAAAATGGCTCCGCGATATATCGAAGGCTACTTCTGGAACAATGCCGCTGAGCATACCCTTGCTCTTACCCACGAGACCCCTTACAGCTATTATAATCGAGACAAAAACGGGGTGCGTGTAACCCTTGAAAACCTCAAGTGGATGGGAAAGAAGACCCTTTGGGCCATTTCAGATTATCTGGGAATAGCCAATGCCGGAAGGATCGTGGTTGAGCCTCATAAGGCATCACATTGCGCTAAGATGGAAGACTTCGACCACGTTTACACAGGTGACCATTACTTCATCGCCGAAAAAGACAAGGCTACCGTTTCATACAAACACAAGAACCTCCCTGCAGGTACATATAAACTTTACCGCTGGATAGTAGGAGACAAAGCCCTTGTCAACGCAGAAGGCGAAAACTGCTGGGAAATCCTGTCAACTTACACACAGGAGGGCGAAGGTACAATGAATATAACCCTCCAGCTCAATGAAGGCCAGAAAGCCGGAGCTTTGCTTCTTGAGAAAACTGAAGACTGATGAAAAAGCCAGGACTGTTTCTATCCCTGCTGCCGGTTGCGCTGCTTGTCGGGATTATAATCTTGGGTTCCTCCCTGTTTGGAGGAGACCTCACCTCCGGGCCGGCACAGACCGCGCTTGTGTTTGCTGCAGCAGTTGGATCCTTGATTGCAATGTTTTATCTGAAAGTCCCTTGGGACAGGATTGAGCACTGCATGACAAAGAACCTGAAAAGTGCAGGAGCCGCGATATTCATACTTTTAATGATTGGAGCCCTGACGGCTTCCTGGGTCCAGAGCGGAGTAGTTCCATCATTGGTTTATTATGGCCTTTCTCTGATACATCCATCAATATTCCTGATAGTTATCTTTGTGTTCACCGCATTGATATCCTTGCTGATAGGAAGTTCATGGACAACCATCGGAACCATCGGTGTGGCAATGATGAGTGCAGGCAGCATACTCGGACTCCATCCAGGATGGTTGGCCGGATGCATTATCTCCGGGGCCTATTTCGGAGACAAGATATCTCCCCTTTCTGATACTACCAACCTTGCAGCCAGCATATCCGGTGTCAAGCTTTATGACCACGTCAAATACATGCTTATCACCAATGTGCCGTCGGTATTGATTTGTGGAATCGTTTTCGCGATTGTCGGAGCTTCAGCAGCCAAGAACGTGAACCTGGATGTGCACACCCAGATGGCTGATATCGCCTCGACATACAATGTTTCCCCTTGGCTTCTGCTGATACCGGCATTTACCATATTCCTGATGGTAAAGAAGATATCGCCGATATTGACACTTCTGCTGAGCGCCTTGTTCGCATCGCTGATTGCCTGCATAGTTCAACCGCATATCATTTCCCAAATCAGTCCTTATGGAGAAATGAGCTGGCAGACTTTCTTCTACGCACCGATAAAGCTGATGAGTTCCCATGTGGACATTTCCGCCCCGAACGAGATGCTTACAAAGCTTGCATCCACAAACGGAATTGCCGGAATGCTCAATACCGTATGGCTGATAATAAGCGTGACCATCTTCGGAGGAATGCTGGAAGCCGGCGGATTCATCCAGACAATCACTGAAAAACTGGAGAGGCTGATGCGCAACACGGTTTCCCTGGTAACCACCACAATAGCCACCTGCCTGTTCTGCAATGTTGCTCTGAGTGAACAGTATATGGCGATTATAGTTCCGGGAAACATGCTTAGGAAACTGTATGAAGACAAGGGCTATGAAGGAAGGCTGCTCAGCCGTTCAATAGAAGACTCGGCGACCGTAACCTCGGTTCTGATTCCGTGGAACACCTGCGGAGCGATGCAGGCCGGAGTGCTGGGAGTGCCTACCCTGGTATATGCCCCTTATTGCCTATTCAACTATATATCCCCGCTGTTTTCTATATTTGTAGCCGCTATCGGATATAAAGTATTCCGCTGGGGAAAAAGAATTAGATAAATCAAATAACGCATTATATGAAAATCGCAAAAGACAAAGTAGTTAGCCTGAGCTATGTTCTCAAGGTACAAGGACGTGAAATAGAGAAAGTTATGGCAGAGGAGCCTCTAACCTTCATCTTTGGAAGCGGAATGCTGCTGCCAAAGTTTGAGGCAAATGTCCTGGACAAGGAAGTTGGAGACCCGTTCGAATTCGAGCTTGAAGCCGACGACGCATACGGACAGGTGAATCCTCAGATGATCGTGGACCTTCCTCTGAGCATGTTCGAGATTGACGGCAAAGTGGACTATGAGGTTATTAAGGCCGGCAACATCCTTCCTATGCAGGATAGGCAGGGTCACCGCATGAACGGTATAGTAAAGGAAGTCAAGGCAATAGAGAACAAGGTCACTATGGACTTCAACCACCCTCTGGCAGGAGAGAAACTCCATTTCACCGGCAAGGTTGAGGCTGTTAGGGATGCTACCCAGAAGGAACTCGACGAAGGCCTTTACGGAGAAAAGGTTCAGCACAATTGCTCAGACGAGAACTGCTCCAGCTGTGGCGGAGGATGCTCCCACTGCCACTAAACCTTACGGGCCACGTTGATGCCGTCCAGGGCGGAAGATACTATTCCTCCTGAATAGCCGGCACCTTCTCCGCAAGGATAAAGTCTAGGAAGGCTTATATGCTGAAGGCTATCGTTATCCCTAGGAATCCTGACAGGAGAAGATGTTCTGCTTTCAGTAGCCAGAAGAAGAGATTGAGAGGTGTAATAGCCTCTCATTTTTTTATCGAACAGAGGGAAGGCTCTCCTTAATCTCTGATATACGGCCTCCGGAAGGACTTCGCTGAGTTTGGCTGAATAGGCCCCTATTTTATAAGAAGTTGCAGGGAGGTCAGCAGATAGTTTGTCCCGGCAGAAATCATCCATTCTCTGGGCCGGAGCCTTAAGGCAGCCGCCATTGTGAATGAAAATACCCTTTTCCACACTCTCCTGGAATTTGAGGAGTTTCAGGGGGCCCCATTCTTCAAATTCCGTTATGTCTTCCGGTTCGATGCTTGTTACGATTCCGGCATTTGCCCACGGGGAATTTCTCTCGGAATTACTCATTCCATTGAGAAGCACCTCTCCCGGAGAAGTAGAAGAAGGCAGAAGAATGCCGCCAGGGCACATGCAGAATGAGAAGACCCCCCTTCCTTCTACCTGACCCACAAGTGAATACTCAGCAGAGGGAAGGCTTTTGACATATTTCCCGTGATATTGGATATCGTTGATAAGGCTCTGCGGATGCTCCGCCCTGACGCCAAGAGCAAAACCCTTTGCCTGAAGATCCCATCCCTTATCGTAGAATAGACTGTAGATATCCTTTGCAGAATGGCCGGTAGCAAGAATGACGCTGCGTGAGCGGAAAGAATTTTCCCTCATTCCCTCATCCTGTCTCTGAGAGCACATCACTTCCCACATATCTTTCTCATTAGCAGGAGGAACAAGATCAGTCACACGCGTATTGAAATGAACTTCTCCACCATGTGAGATGATGCAATTGCGGATATTCTCCATAATCTGGGGGAGACGGTTACTACCGATGTGAGGATGGGCATCTACCAATATTGAAGGGTCCGCTCCAAATTCAACCAAAGGATAAAGAACCTCCCTGATATCTCCTTTCTTGGTGGACCGGGTAAAAAGCTTGCCATCTGAAAAACAGCCGGCTCCACCTTCTCCGAAGCAATAATTAGAGTCCGGATCAACAATCTGGTTAAGCATAAGGCGGGCCGTATCCCTCTTGCGGGCGTGCACATCTTTTCCCCTTTCAAGAATCACCGGACGCTTTCCCCTCTGCAAAAGCGTAAGGGCGGCAAAAAGACCGGCCGGGCCAGCTCCCACGATGATAACGTCTTCGCCCTTGGAACAATCCAGGTATGGAGCTGTCTTGAAAGCCTGAAAAGGCTTGTCTCCCTTAAGGTATATCTCCACCCTGTATTTGAAGGCAATCTTTCCGCCTCGGGCGTCAATGCTGCGCCTGAGAGTCTGGACATGGACAATCCTGTCTTTAGAAACGCCGCATGCACGAGCAGCTTTTTCAATTATTGAAGAACTGTCCTGTCTCTCGGAAACGGAAAAGGAAATGTCGGTCTCTTTCATCACTAAAGCATTTGTGAAGCCCTCGGAACAGATGGTTTGTCAAGGGTGCAGAATTCTCCTCTGCGATATTTGTAAAGCCCGCTGATAGCGATCATTGCGGCATTATCCGTGGTAAACCGGAATTCCGGAATGAAAGTCTGCCATCCCCGTTTCTTTCCCTCCTCGGCGATTCTCTGCCTGAGACCGGAGTTGGCACTCACGCCACCTCCGATGGCAACCTGACGTATCCCGGTTTGCTTGACGGCCAGAATGAGTTTTTTCATCAGAATATCAATAAGAGCCTTCTGGAAACTGGCACAGATATCAGCCTTGTTCTCTTCTATGAAATTCGGATTCTCCTTGAGCTGGTCGCGGAGAAAATATAGAAGAGAAGTTTTGATACCACTGAAACTATAGTCCAAACCCTGGATATGGGGCAGGTTGAACTTGAATCGGTTACAGTCTCCTTCCTTGGCCAGGCGGTCCACGATCGGTCCGCCGGGATAGCCCAGACCCATCATCTTGGAACACTTGTCAAAGGCTTCTCCCACAGCATCGTCTATTGTCTGCCCCAAGATTTCAAACTCGAAATGACCGCAAACCTTAACTATCTGGGTATGTCCTCCGGAAACCAGCAGGGTCAGGAACGGGAAGCTAGGAACTATATTCTCCCGACCCTCTTCCTTTACCAGGCAGGAAAGGATATGTCCTTGAAGATGATTTACTTCCACAAGTGGTTTGCCGGTAGCTATGGCAAGTCCCTTGGCATAACTGGTTCCCACAAGAAGGGATCCCAGAAGCCCGGGGCCACGGGTAAACGCAATGGCCGAAACATCATCCATAGTAACTCCGGCCTGTTCAAGAGCCTGGTCAACAACCGGCACAATGTTCATCAGGTGAGCCCTGGATGCAAGCTCCGGAACAACTCCGCCCCACTTTTCATGCACCTTCTGGCTGGCAATGACGCTGGATAAAAGATATTCGTCTCTCAGGACGGCTGCAGAAGTGTCGTCACAGGAGGATTCGATTCCCAATATTATGTCTGCTTTCTTTCCGTTCATAATTATAATGTGCAAATCTAATCAGTTTTTGCTTAAATTTGTAGGTTAAGACTAATATTCGGCAGGAATCTGATGATCAAAATAGCCAAATACCTGGGGTGGATCCTATTGGTGATCTTTTGCCTCGTGATGCTGGCGTACCTTACGCTCCAGATTCCTTATGTCCAGACCAGACTGGCTCACAGCGTGGTTAAGTCCCTTACAAAGAATATTGATGCTGAGGTAAATATCGGCGATGTGAATATCCGTTTCTTCAACAAAGTCGTGGTAAAGGATTTCTCCATCGTCTCAAAAGACACGCTCTTGAGTGCGGGTGAAGTTGAGGCCGGTATCTCCCTCAGGGGCCTTCTGAACAAGAACCGCACTGTAAATTCCATCAAGATAAAAGACGGAGTGTTCAATCTGATCTATGAAACGGACTCTACATTGAACATAGACCGCATCTTCCCCGCCCCGGATAAGAAAGAAGACAAGGAGAAGAGTACCCTGGACTTGACACTGAGTAAGTTAACGGTAAATAACTTCCGTTTCAACCTCATAAATCCGTTCATACACCTGCCGATAGCAGAGGGACAGATGGATTTCAACAATCTGAAAGTGGACAATATAAATCTGTCTGCTTCTGACATCAGATATTGCCCGGATTATGTTTCGGCAAAGATCGAGAATGTTGACGCGAAGGAAAGCAGCGGCTTCATCCTTAACCGGTTGAAAGGAGATTTCATACTCAACAGCGAAGGCGCAACCCTGCACAATCCTGATGTTCTGGCAGACGGAAGCCACTTCAAGGCAGACTATCTCTCCTTCGGTTTCAAATCAGCCAAGGACTTCAAGGATTTTATCCGCAAGGTAAGAATCAGTTCCAGGCTGAGAAACAGCACTTTAGCTATGAAGACCATAGGAAGGTTCGCTCCTGACTTCATGACTTCGGACCTGGAACTTATGATCAGCGGCGAGGTTGATGGAACCGTAAGCAACCTCTACTCAAAGAATATTTCTGCCACAACCAAAGGCGGGCAGACTTCAGTATCCATATCTGACGTAAGGCTCAAAGGCTTGACAGATACGTTCCACACTTTGATCGAGGGTAAAATCAACAACCTCACCACGACAGGCAGGGACCTCTCTCACGTAATAGCCGGTCTGAGCGGTGGAACAAGGGTTGACTTCCTTGAGCAGATGCCGCCTATGCAGGTCTGGAGATATACCGGTAAGGTAGGAGGCACAATCGGTCACATCACGACAGACGGAGTACTTTCTTCAGGCGGCACAAGCGTAGCGGTCAACGCTGCCGTTAATGCCGCAAGGGACAAGACTGCACCACTTGTCTCTACAAGGGTCAACGCCAATGACGTCAACCTCTATACCCTGACAGGCAGCAAGATGCTCGGTCTTTTCAGCGGAAGGGGAAGCGTCAGGGTCCTGAGCGGAACCGCAACGGAAGGAATGGCAGTAATCATAGACAGCCTAAATGTCCGCAAACTCGGAATCAACGGATATAACCTTACCGGCATAATAGGCAAAGGAATATACCAGGATGAAATCTTCGATGGAAAGGTCATCTGCCACGACCCTGCCCTCGACCTTATGTTCCAGGGAAACATAGGAACCTCATCTGCACCGGGCAATACCTATAACTTCTACGCAAACATCCCTTACGCAGATCTTTACGCTCTCAATCTGGACACGAGAGATTCTACCGCGATCATTTCCGCCTTCATAAGCGCAGACCTGCAGAAATTTGAAGGCAACGACATCTTCGGTTACCTCAAGATGGACGATGTTGTCTACACCAATTCCCACGGAAAATGGAGAATCGGTGACCTGGACGCCACATCACTCTTCGAGGACGGCAAATATGTCATCAACCTTGTATCCGACTTTGCAAAGGCAAGATATGAAGGATCAAAGATGATAGACAGTTTCTTCGGACAGTTTGAAAACCAGGTGCTTCGCCGCCATTTCAGCAATCTTGTGCCACAATCTGACCAAAAGGAAATCCAGAAGTTCTACG
>JAEEGF010007413.1_pt1 | contig 25702 bp, 22 predicted proteins | sample 9134171 | NCBI WGS metagenome assembly JAEEGF01 (sample SAMN16246542, study PRJNA631951) | gut metagenome | biome: gut microbiome; feature: rumen; material: AP-attached | host: Bos | place: Iran: Karaj | collected 2018-10 | reverse complement strand
TTCAAATGTGTACTTGCCCAGGCCTTTCTTAAAGATATCCGGAATGCAGATAAAAATTATATAACTGCTGTTAAGATTCTTAAAATCCTGGCCGCTTTCCAGCTGTGTTGTGTCCATAAGTCCCTGATAGTAACGGGCTCTTTCCGGCAGTTCCCCTGTGTCACAGGCCTGAATCTCAAGGTCGAATGATTTGTCCATGCCCCTGGCATATACATCCATACGGATACCCTTCTTTCCAAATTCAGCCATCAGTTCTTTTTCCTGATAAATCTCAATCCGGTCAATTTTCATTTCCAGTAAGATTTCCAGAAGCTCTTTACAGATATCCGGATTTTCGTGCATGACCTTGTAGAAAATGTAATTGTTGGCGATTGTCGCCTGCTCCCATTTTTCTTCCGGGGTAAGATTTTTTACATCAGTATTTTTCATATTTTTACTCCTAATATTCCGCAGTGCGGTTGTAGAGGAGGCTTAATGCCAGATTAGCCGACGGCAGAATCTGCATATGATAAAAGTGCGCCAGGCATTTTCATCAGCCCCCTACTATATAATCAGCAGTGAAGTTACAAAAATGTAAAAAGAAGACCCAAATTTGAGGAAAAATTTAAAATTTTTTTCAGATTCCTTAAGTAGTGCCTTAATAATGGCAGCTGCAAGACTCGGTTAAGGATTGTAGGGGCCAGACGTCAGTCTTGTTGCGGAACGTAGTGGAGCAATGCAGCGAAAGCGGAACCCCGAAAATCTTCCAGCAGAGCTTTGTAATTAAAAAGCGGGAGAAATAAAAAAGTTTTTGAAAAAACATTCCATCTGTGCCCCTCAAAGTACAGTATAAAAATAACGGGAGGGAGGGGCTGGATTTTGCAGAAAGACTCAGAACAGTGATTGCCGCAAAGCGGCAACCTTAAATAGGTTCTTATCACTGTTCTGCGTCTAGCGCCAATATGGCGCAGTTTTGCAAAATCCAGACTCGACCGGCAGTTATTTTTATATATACATCTTGTGCAGCCGCAAAGCGGCTAACGTATATAATTACAAGCACAAACTGCGTGTAGGAGGCGAGCCTCCGGTTTTTCAAAAACTTTTTTATTCCGGTAGCATGTTAATTACTTACATACGGTTCTGTGAAATCCAGACTCGACCGGCAGCATATTTTATTTCTTACGAAATAGGCCGAATGCGGTGAGCCCGACTGTAGCGGTGGCCGAAGGCCAGTGCGAAGCACCGAGGGTTACTGAGCCGCGGAACGGAGGTAATAGGATATGGTCTTTGTTAAACAACAATGGACTGTGGAATCTGATACAGATGCGGAACAGAATTATAACTAATGCCTGTAAATCAAGTGGAATAAGGCCTTAACCGTTGACATTAGGGCGCCAAATCTGTAATATTGTTCTACTTAACTCGAGAACACAAACTAGGTAGGTGATAATATGTCAAGAACATGTGATGTTTGCGGAAAGCACCCAATGCACGGCAGCAAGGTTTCTAACTCTTACAACCACACAAAGCGCACTTGGAAACCAAATCTGTTAAAGATTAAGACTGTAATTGGAGGAACAACAGTTACTCTCAATGTTTGCACACACTGTCTTCGTGCAGGTTATGTAGAAAAGAAAGTAAACGTAACTCCAGCAAATGCAGGAGCTCCAAAAGCATAATCTTTTTTACTGCTTTTAATCTCTTAAAACCCGTCTTTTTAACAAGGCGGGTATTTTTTTGCACTTCACAAGCTTTTCTTCACAGAATTAGAACAGACCTGTCACCTTTTTTCAATTTATATATAAAAGTCTTTTAATTTCTGGCTTCGAAAGATGTCCCGGGAAAAAAATCGGAGAAATGATAGCCTCACTATCAAATTTGTTTGTCATATCAAAATATTAGGTATAGAATAGAAGAAAACACTATTTATTCTATATGGAGGTTTTCAATGGCATGTTTTACTGCACCATTGGCTGAAGCTATTGTTTTGTCTGTAGCTCAGAACATTTACAAAAATCACTCAACTGCTGATTCTGTTATTAAGGAATCACGCATAAAAAAGCTCAAGGTATTAAAGAATATGCTCTACGGAGGAAGTGCTCTTCTTGCTGTTGAACACATTTACCACGGCGAAATCATCTTTAAATTTCCTTTCCTTACTGCTGTACAGGATGGAAATACAATGGAAATGCTTAAGGAAATAGCAACATCTGGAGTAGCAATGGCTGTTTTTGTAACGGCTGTCTGGGGAATCGGCTGTCTTGTTCACAAAAAGATTAAGTCAAGAAAAATTCAGAATGCTGGAGCGTAAGATATGTGTGAACTGATCACTATTGCTATGGCAGTTATCGCTTCTGTGGCATTCTTTTTTGCAAGAAAAAATACTGCTGAGAAAAAGGCACTTATGGTTACAAGTCTGGCTTTCTGGGGAGCTGCTATTATGTGGCTGGTTGACTGTATTGTCAGCGCAATCAATGGAGAAGGTTTCTTTGATTTCAGCAGGGAAGACTTGATTCTTGGCGGCATTATTGCAGGATGCGGCTGGGCTTTATTTGTTGTGCTTCTTCTGGCAGGCAAAATCAAGGCTGCAAAAGCAAAATAATTTTTTCAGGAATAATTGATGGACAAAGTAAAAGTTATCGAAGTAAAGGAAAATATCCTTAACAATAACGATAAAGAGGCTGAACGTTTAAGAAATCAGCTTCACGAAAAAAAGACTTTTCTCATGAATCTTATGTCATCACCTGGCAGCGGAAAAACAACAACCCTTATGCAGACTATTTCCCGCTTAAAGGAAAAGATTAAGATTGGCGTAATGGAAGCAGACATTGATTCCAGCGTAGATGCTGAAACTATTGCAGGAGCAGGAGTAAAATCAATTCAGCTTCATACAGGTGGTATGTGCCATCTTGACGCTGCAATGACAGAACAAGGACTTACAGAACTTGGTACAGATGAACTTGATCTGGTTGTTCTGGAAAATGTTGGAAACCTTATCTGTCCGGCAGAATTTGATACTGGTGCCGTTAAAAACGTAATGATTCTTTCTGTTCCGGAAGGTCACGACAAACCTTTGAAGTATCCGCTTATGTTCTCAAAGGTTGACGCACTTCTTATCAATAAAATTGATGTAATGCCCTATTTTGATTTTGATATGGATAAACTTAGGGAATATGTTGGCAGATTGAATAAAAACGTTAAGATTTTCCCGGTTTCTGCAAAGACTGGTGAAGGTTTTGATGATTGGTGCAGCTGGCTTCTTAACGAAGTTCAGGTTTGGAATAAATAGAACTGTTTATTGGGTTAAACAAAACAATTTATTTTTTGCTTAGTTTTAGTGTAAGGAGAATACTATATGGCAGATGAATCAAAACCTGTCGTAAGACAAAACATTCTGGCTCTTGGTCAGAAAATTACAGACCGTCTTGGTCGCAAAATTAATGAAAATGATCCTGAATACTGGGGTCTTAATGAAATCGTAACTGATGAAATGGCAGAAGTGCTTCTTTTAATGAAGGTCCGCCATCCATATACTTTGAAGGCACTGGCAAAACTTACAAAGAAAGATCCTGAGTATCTTGAAAAACTTATGTATGAATGCGCAGTAGCAGGTGTTATTGAGTATAACTGGGAAAACAAAAAGAGGGAAAAACAGTATATTCTTCCAATGTTCGTTCCTGGTTCTGCAGAATTTACAAACATGAATGAAAAGCAGCTGGAAGAACATCCAAAGCTTGGTAAATTCTTTGAGCGCATGTCATTTGAACCTCTGGAAAAAATCACTCCAATGGTTCCACAGGGCGGTGCCGGAATCGGTATGCACGTTATTCCTGTAGAAAAAGCAATTGAATCAGAAAGCAAATCTGTTTCTGTTGAGCATATTTCACACTGGCTGGACAAGTACGAAGGTAAATATGCTGCTTCTCCTTGTTCATGCCGTTTAAGCCGCCGCACTTACGAAGAAGGTTGTGCAGATGATCCTGCTGACTGGTGTATTGGTGTGGGCGACATGGCTGACTACCTGGTAGAAACAAAGCGTGGTCACTATGTAACCCGTGATGAAGTTATGGAAATTCTCCAGAGGGCAGAAGACAATGGTTTCGTTCATCAGATTACAAACATTGACGGTAAGGATAAAATCTTTGCTATCTGTAACTGTAACGTAAATGTCTGCTATGCACTTAGAACTTCCCTCCTCTTCAATACTCCAAACTTGAGCCGTTCTGCATACGTTGCCCGTGTTACTCCGGAAAAGTGTGTTGCCTGCGGTAAGTGTGTTGAATACTGTCCTGCCGGTGCTGCTAAACTTGGACAGAAGCTCTGCACAAAGAACGGTCCTATTGTTTATCCAAAACATGAAATGCCGGATAAGGTTAAGTGGGGTCCTGAGAAGTGGGATGTGGACTATCGTGACAACAACAGAAAGAACTGCTACGACACAGGTACAGCTCCTTGTAAGACAGCCTGCCCTGCTCATGTTTCAGTTCAGGGATATTTGAGAATGGCAAGCGAAGGCCGTTACACAGAAGCCCTTGCCCTGATTAAAAAGGACAATCCTTTCCCTGCAGTATGTGGCCGCATCTGTAACAAGAGATGTGAAGCTGCATGTACACGCGGTACAATTGACGAAGCAATTGCAATTGATGAAGTTAAGAAGTTCATTGCCCAGAAGGATCTGGACAGTGCAACAAGATATATTCCTGCAAAGGTTATTCCTTCTAACAGAGGTGAATTCCAGCAGAAGATTGCCATCATTGGTGGTGGTCCTGCAGGTTTAAGCTGTGCCTTCTATCTGGCTGAAAAGGGTTACCGTCCTACAGTATTTGAAAAGAACGAGAAGGCCGGTGGTATGCTTGTTTACGGTATTCCAAGCTTCAAACTGGAAAAGAATGTAATTCAGGCTGAAATCGACGTTCTCAAGGAAATGGGCGTTGAAATCAAAACAGGCGTAGAAGTTGGAAAGGATATTTCCCTTGCTGAACTCCGGGCACAGGGTTACAAGGCATTCTACCTGGCAATTGGTTGTTCAGGTGGAAGAAGACCTGGAGTTCCAGGCGACACTGCTGAAGGAACATTCACTGCCCTTGATTACCTCCACGATGCAAACTGCGGAGGCAAAGAGTTTAAGGGTGAAGTTGTAGTAATCGGTGGCGGTAACGTTGCAGTTGATGCATCCCGCTGTTCAGCACGTAACGGTGCTTCAAAAGTAACACAGCTTTCTCTGGAACAGTTTGACGAAATGCCTGCTTCTGCTGAAGAAAAGGAAGAAGCTAAGGAAGATGGAGTTATTCTCAATCCTGGCTGGGGTCCAAAAGAAGTTCTTACTGAAGGCGGAAAAGTTACAGGCATTGTAATGAAGAAATGTACTCAGGTTAAAAACGCAGAAGGCCGCTTTGATCCTAAGTATGATGAAAACGATACAATCACAATCAAGTGCGACAGAATTATTTTTGCTGTAGGTCAGGCTTCTGTATGGGGTGATCTTCTTAAGGATGAAAAGGGCGCTGAATTCAAGGGTCCTGCACTTCAGGCAGACAGAGTTACTTATCAGGTTAAGGGCTGTCCAGATCTCTTTATTGGTGGTGATGTATACACTGGTCCTAAGTTCGCAATCGATGCAATTGCTGCAGGTAAACTGGCTTCTGTTTCAATCCACAGATTCGTTCAGCCTCACTCAACAATGACAATCGGTCGTGATAAGCGTGAGTTCATTGAACTTGATAAAGAAAATATTGTTGTTGAAGGATACGACAACACTCCACGCCAGGTTCCTGCTTCAAAATCTGGAAAAGGCTTTGAAGAATACAAAGTTGTATTTACAGAAGAACAGGTTAAAAAGGAAACAGGCCGCTGTTTAAGCTGTGGTGCATCTGTTGTTGATGAAAACCACTGTGTTGGTTGTGGCGTTTGTACAACAAAGTGTAAGTTCGATGCAATTCATCTCTACCGCGAAAATCCAGGCTGCAGCAAAATGGTTAAGAGTGAAGACAAACTTAAGGCCATTCTTCCATACATGCTTAAGCGTGAGATTAAGATTAAGTTCAACAAAGAGAACAAGAAGAAGGGCAAATAATTAATGCACGAACTTGGTTTAGTCTTTCACATAGTGAACAGACTTGAGGAACTGGCAGAAGAGCAGAAACTTGAAAAGATTCAGAGCGTAACTCTGGAACTGGGAGAAGTTTCCGGCGTTTTGCCAGACTACCTTATTGATGGCTGGAACTGGACAATCAAAAAGCATCCAATAATGGACAATGCTGAATTAAAGATTGAAACTCTTCCTGCCGTCACAATCTGCAACTCCTGCGGAAAAACATATTCAACTGTAGAACACGGAAGAATCTGTCCTTTCTGCAGAAGTGATGATACAGTTTTAGTTAAAGGAAACGAAATGAATATAAAGGAGATCGAAGCCATGTAAGCTTCGAATCCAGGAGGTTCTATGTTTTTTCAACTTTATGGATCAACAGTAGGCACACAGCTGTTGGGTTGGTTATTAGTTTTCGTTGGTCTGGTTTTGATCAATGAACTGGGAAGAAGAACAAAGGCCGGCGGTATTTTCGTATTTATGATTGTACCAGCTCTCCTTACAATCCTCTTCATCGTTGCACAGATTGGAAAGCACTCATTTGCTTCTAACTGGTATCTTATCACACACATGGACGGATGGTTCCATTACGCAAAGCTCTACGCCGCAACAATCGGTTGTATTGGATTTATCATGATCAAGTACAAGTGGGGCATTGGTAAGTATCACTGGTTCAAGTGCTGGCCTTTCATCATCGTAGGTATTAACATTCTTATTGCTGTTGCTTCAGACTTTGAATCAGCAATCAAGGGTGGACTCGCCGGCGGATGGTGGGTATCTAACGAAGGTGTATTCCTCTATGGTGGCTGGTGGAACCTGCTCAACGGTATTGCCGGAATCATCAACATTGTATGTATGACTGGCTGGTGGTCAGTATACTCTTCAAAGAACAAGGCTCAGGATATGATCTGGCCTGACATGACATGGGCATTCATTCTTGCATACGATGTATGGAACTTTGAATACACATACCTCAACCTTCCAACACACGCATGGTACTGTGGTCTCGCACTTCTCCTTGCACCAACATTCGCAGCAATGTTCTGGAACAAGGGTGGCTGGATTCAGAACCGCGCATTCACACTTTCAATCTGGTGTATGTTCGCACAGGTTGTTCCATTCCAGCTTACAAAGCCATTCTCTGTAGTTCCTTCACTCTATGCAGGTGCTCCACAGGACGGTACAGCAGCAGATGCAATGTACAAGGCTGCTATGAATCTCTACAACGCTGGTCACATTAAGGGTGCTGAAGTAGATGCAGCAATCAATGGAATGGGAATCACTGCAGATCCAAAGATGCAGGGTATCATTGCCGTTCTGGCACTGGTAATCAACGTTTGTGTATTTGCCGCTATCATGAAGAGAGCTAAGGCAACACACACAAATCCTTACACTCACGACATCTGGGTTGGAACAAAAGATTACGAAGAAGCTAAGGCTCGCGCAGTAATCGAGTAATTTCACCTTAAGTGATTAAACTATGGCCGTCTCCTTTTGAGGCGGCTATTTTTTTTAATGAATGTATTTTCATGCACAAAAAAATCATTCAGAGGTTACAAAAATATTATTTTTCGATTTGACCTGTATAATCCAGAATTCCGCCAAACTCAATCAGGTTCGTATAGCCTAAATCGAGAAGACTTTGAGCGGCAATTTTGCTTCGTCTTCCGCTGCGGCAGTAAATCAGAATCATCTGATTTTTGTCAGGTAAAACTTTTGCGGCTGTTTCTGCTGAAATTGTTTCCATTGTAAGAAGCACGGCACCTGGAATATGACCTGCTTTGTATTCGTCATCCCGGCGGACATCAACTATAACTGCATCAGGATTTTTTTCTGCCAGTTCAATTCCTTCTGCCATTGAAACCATTTTGAAAGTCTCTGTTTTTGATACTGTCTGATTTTCTAAACTTTTATCTACCATTTTGTTTTTTCCAGAACAGCCGGCAAGAGTCATCATAGCTGCCAGAATCATTATAAAGGTCTTTTTCATTTTCCGTCACACTCCTATTCGTAATCCGGATCAATAAAGTTGTAACTGAAAAGCTGGCGGAGAGGAAAGTTCAAATCTTTTACGATTACGCTTAAAGGCCGCTGCCTCATGTCAAAGGCTTCAAATGCTCCCGGTGCAAGTTTTTCCACACCTTCCGGCATACGGTAAACCTGACGAATTGCGCTTGGTGGATAATAAATCAAGGTCTTCATGTCTTTTGAAAAGAGAACTCCATCCACAGCCGCAAAACAAGGATGATTTTCTTCAACTTCAAGATGATTAATATCTGTAAAGCGGAGGGCTGCCGGCAGAATTTCTTTTACAGATGAAGGAACTTTCCAGCATTCCATTTCATCATTTAAAATTCCAATCAGCACACTTTTATCAGCACTGAAAATAAAATCACCTTCTTCAATATGCTCTCCGGGATAATTCATAAGTAAAATTTTTCTCAAAGGATTTTTCTGTTCATCTGTCATTTTTTTCTCCAGAATTAAGCTTCAATTTCAAGCTGATCATAAGCAGGTTCCACACTTCCCCCGGCAGCCACAATTTTTTCAAGATTTGGATACAAATGAAGTTTCTGCTGAATATATTCATGAATTTCCTTGTGACTGAAATTATGAGTCATATGAGTAAACCAGGTGTGTCTGGCCCCCAGTCTCTCTCCCAGTTCCAGTGCCTGGTCAAAGCAGAAGTGGGTAGAATGGGGTCTGTCACGTAAAGCATCCACAACTAGATGTTCCAGATGTCCCGAGCAGGATTTGATTATATCTACAGAGGAGTCTTCAATCTGATTCAGGTCTGTAAGATAGGCAATGGTATATTTTTCTCCATTCCGGATTTCGCTTAAAAGATAACCGCTTACAGGCAGACTTCCATGCAGAATGGGAACGGGAACAATTTCCATCCCTTTTATTTTCAGAGGGGAAGAAGGAGAAAACTGCTCGTTGTTTATCAGGTTAAGTTTCGGCTTACCCCCGCCTTCTTTTGTAGGCGTAAAAATATATCCGAATGTTTCATGGATGATTCCATTGTTCACCTGATTAACATAAATTGGCAGACCTTCACCTTCAGTTTCATGATTATTTGGATTGAAATCATCTTTTGCTTTTGTATGACTGAAAATTCTAAGATCGTCCAGCCCGAAAATATGATCAGCATGGGCATGGGTTATAAGCACGGCATCTATATTTTCAATTCCAGCTCTCAAGGCCTGCAGCCTGAATTCCGGTCCTGTATCAATAACAATATTGGCGGGAGACTCTACAAAGGCACTAGCCCTGTAGCGCTTATCATGAGGATCACTGGATTTACAAACTTTGCAGCTGCATCCAATTACAGGAACTCCGTGACTGGTACCGCTGCCCATAATAATCATTTTCATATTTTATCTTTTCAAAACTAGAATGCAGTGGGAACAAAATCAATTGAAGTTTTTTCGTCAAAGCCGTACATCAGGTTCATATTCTGTACAGCCTGTCCCGCAGCTCCCTTAATCATATTGTCCAGGGATGAAACGATTTCCAGCATTCTGCCGCCGTCAACCACGTACACCTGAATGTCGCAGTAATTGGTATAGCGGACAACTCTTGTGGTTGGAGAAACTCCTTCCGGAAGAACACGAACGAATGGTTCATCCTTGTATGCTTCTTCATAAATTTTGTGGATTTCCTGAACCAGGCTTCTACCACCTGCTGCTGCACTTTCTCCAAGAGATTTCTGTGCTTCTTCAGTGAGAGGGGCATAAATTGTAGTCAAAATACCTCTGTTCTGAGGAAGAAGATGTGGCGTAAAAATAATGTCCATATCTTTTCCTGCAAGAATTGAACAGTTGCGGACAATTTCACTCTGGTGACGGTGATTTCCAACCTTGTACGCACTGAAAGATTCTCCGCATTCGCAGAACTGATTTGACATTGTAGGATTTCTACCGGAACCGGTAACTCCACTCTTTGAATCTACAATAACAGGTCCTGAAGTAATGAGCCCCTTCTTTAATGCAGGAAGCAGTCCCAGTGTTGCGCTTGTAACATAACAGCCAGGATTTCCAATAACACGAGCCTTCTTTATTTCTTCCCTGTTCATTTCAGGAGAACCGTAAACACTTTCTTTGTGAACTTCCGGGAATTTCCATTCAGCCTTGTACCATTTTTTGAAAGTTTCTTCATCCATTCCGTAACGGAAATCAGCACTTAAATCAATTAACTTTTTTCCTTCTTTTACGCAACGGTCTGCATACTGTTCAGCAATTCCGTGAGGCAGGGCTGTAAAAATTATGTCGGATTTTTCAACTACTTCATCAGCAGTAAGAAGTTTTCCGTCGCTTTTATCCCCCAGCTGACCAATCAGGTTCTGGTAAACAGATTCAATCTGCTGTCCTTCAAATGAAACTGAACTCTGATAAATCTTTTCCACACCAGGATGACGGAGCAATATTCTAAAGAGCTCAACTCCAGCGTATCCTGTAGAACCAATAATTCCTGCTTTAATCATAAATCCTCCAAATTGAATCAGGTCTTAGCTGATGGCGTAACCATTTTCCTCTTCCGGTGTTCAATATAAAAACACAAGATGAGGTATGTATCAATCGTAAAAAAAATGATACAGTTATAATATGAAACATTCAAGAATTTTAACAAGTACATTTTTAGCAGTTTCAGTTGCTGTTATGGCATTTACAGGCTGCACAACAACTCAGACAGTTACATCAGAAACTTCTGACAGAGAAATTGTTCAGCTGGCACAGACAGCATATGACAAGGGTAATGAAAAACTGGCAATCAGCTATTACGAACAGTTGATTATGTATTATGGTCAGGATTTATCTATTTATGTTGAAGGTAAATACGAAATCGGACATATATATCTTAAGCAGAAAAAATATACACAGGCAGCAGAATGCTTTATGGATGTAATCAGCATTTACGATTCACTCCCAGTAGGAACTCTTCCGGGAACCTTCAAAAAGCTCAGTCAGAACGATCTGGCAAAAATTCCTGCTAATAAGCTTACAAAATCCAACTAACGAAGTCTGCAGATCAGACCTTCCCCCGCGAAATGTTTTTCAGCGAGCAGAGGTCTGATGCAGTTTTTTAATTCTTTGATTAAATTTATTTTCCCCTCTTACGTAAAATCCATATCAGATTACTTCTGAAATTTGCAGCACTCATAGGGTCATTCAAATCTTCCTTGTCGCCTTTATAACCGCGGTAAATATCCACAACTTCAAAACCACAAAGTTCTGCAAGCAGAAACATTTCCCATCTGCAGGTTTGACGCATTGTAAGAGGACGCACCCGTTCACCGATTACATTTCCTTTATCATCATAAGTTTCAAACTTCCAGCTGCCACTCATAATCTGCGTCCAGGGATTATAGGAAATTGCATTGTAGATTTTTTCCCGCTGCCCCTGACAGTTCACATATTCAAGGCGGAAAGTGTAATCATCTGGCTTTGTAGAAATTTGCCGGGCCTGAACCGGTGGCCAGGGGTCGAAGGTGTTTAAGGTAAGAATACCTCCAGGAACAAGATGGCGGTTTAAGTTTTCCAGAGCCGCACGTTGAGATTTCTGGTCAGGCAGATGCATAAAACCGCTTCGGGCAATAATTATGAGAGAATATTTTCTACCCCCATCAAAGCTGGTCATATTACCGGGAAAAATACGAAGCTTGAAATTTTGTGCAGCAGTCTTCTCCTGGCAAACGCGGCACATCTCCTTGGACAAATCTGTGCCATCTGCCATCACTCCATATGTTCCTCCTTTTTTGTGTGGGGAAGTCTCCCCCTCGTTCCAAAGCAAGTCGATTCGCTTTATTGCTTGTCCACTACCCCTTCTAACGGAGGTATTCACAACAAGTCCGGAAGTATGCAGTTTCGAGCGCACCCCCATAACGCTCCCGTCAGACATAATCCAACAATGTGGTAAAAGACTTTGCTGGATTCACGTATTTTTGATACGCAAAAAAGTGCACAAAAAAAGACCACCTACCCGAAAGGATAAGTGGTCTTGATTTTCCAAACAAAAATGTTCAATCTTTTACACTTTACATCCCGGATAAATAAAACTCACACCACTAGCAGCAGTAGTTAAATTTGTGAGAATATTAATTGTGCGGGTCAAAAAATTGAACTTCATAAATTAAAATTACAGAACTATTTCAACCTGGTCAAGTCAGAAAATAATCCCTTTAATACAAATCTTAAATATTCCTGAGTTTTTATGCAAGAAACTCTCTGGCGATTTTTTCAATCATTTTTGTACTTACCGGCTGTCCGGATGTTTCGGAAGTAATAATCAACTTTCGTCCAGGGAAAATATTGTTACGGGCATAGAGGAGCATTTTTGCAACAGCCCTTTCTGCATAATCGGATTCATCCATCATTCCAAAATGCTCCCAGTAAAACTCCTGTCGTGTTCGCAAATTCAAGCAGCAAAAATCGGGATGCACTTTTATTTGATGTCCATCTTCTGATTTTAGTTTCAGGGGAAACTCATAACGATAAGGAATCGACATTCGGTAAAGGGTATCGGCAATAATATTTTCTGATTTGGATCTCACATAGTCACCACGGGCTGTGACATATTTCAAAGCTCCTTCAGGAAATGACTTTTTTTCGTAAGAAAGATTGAGCCACTGTTCAGCAAAAACTTCATCTGGTAAATGTACAGGTTTTATAAGTTTCTGCCGCATCTTTGTAAGCTTTGAAAAAATTTTTTCCGCAATTTTTCCTCGCAGCTGCAGCTTTTCATACTGATGCCAGGTACAATTCAAAAGTTTAAGTTCCCGGACAGCAGCGTCAAGAACTTTTTTATCATATTCCTTCTGGGCAAGCTGGTGAGCAAGTTTTTTGTTACCGGCAGGAATGTAGCGTCCCCCAGTTTTTTCTGAAGTTCTTTTATGGTAATACTGCACAACACCATTGCTTTTAGAAATGCGAAGATTGCCTTCAGGGGCGCTTTTCAAAGTTTTTTGTTTAACTGCAAGAAGATTTGAAAGTTCCAGAATCCGCATTTTCAAGACTGGCTCTATCTTTTGCTCAGAAATTAATTCGTTTTCCATATATTTAAATATACGAATATCTGTAAACAAAAGTCAAAAACACTTTGGCAGGAGGGGGCAGATTTTTCTACAAGTTACGGACTTTTCTGGCAGTTGCGCTGTTTTAGTCCGTAGTCTACATGGCAAAAGGGATCTGTAATAGTGTATTTAGCACGCGGACTACGGACCTGTCTGCTATTTTCCCCAATTCAGTCCGTAAACCACTCAGCAAAAGGGAGCTGTAATAGTGTATTCCACAAGCGGACTACGGACCTGGCTGCTATTTTCCCCAATTCAGTCCGTAGTCTACATGGCAAAAGGGAGCTGTAATAGTATATTTCGCAAGCGGACTACGGACCTGACTGCTATTTTCCCCAATTCAGTCCGTAAACCACTCAGCAAAAAGGAGCTGTAATAGTATATTTCGCACGCGGACTACGGACCTGACTGCTATTTTCCCCAATTCAGTCCGTAGTCTACATGGCAAAAAGGAGCTGTAATAGTGTATTCCACACGCGGACTACGGACCTGACTGCTTTTTTTCCCAAAATTCAGTCCGTAAACCACTCAGCAAAAAGGAGCTGTAATAGTGTATTTCGCTCGCGGACTACGGACCTGACTGTTATTTTCCCCAATTCAGTCCGTAAACCACTCAGCAAAAGGGATCTGTAATAGTGTATTTCGCTCGCGGACTACGGACCTGGCTGCTATTTTCCCCAATTCAGTCCGTAAACCACTCAGCAAAAGGGAGCTGCAATAGTGTATTTCGCACGCGGACTACGGACCTGGCTGTTATTTTCCCCAATTCAGTCCGTAAACCACTCAGCAAAAGGGAGCTGTGATAGTGTATTTCGCACGCGGACTACGGACCTGACTGCTATTTTCCCTAATTCAGTCCGTAAACCACTCAGCAAAAGGGAGCTGTAATAGTGTATTTCGCACGCGGACTACGGACTAATCTACAAAAAACAGCATTTCGGTACGTAAATTCCACAAATAACAATGCATCAGCCCCTCCCTTCCCCACATACAAATCAGCAATTCAAAAATGCCAGTACTCGGTCGTAAAAGTCCTTTGCTTCGGTAAATGTTCCATGGCCCAGACCTTCATATATGTAAACTTCTGTGCGGGATATGCCATGTGAAAACTATTCTGGCGCATCGTTTCCAACTGTTTTGTCATGGGAACCGGATATAATAAATGCAGGACACTGGATTTTACAAAGTTCACTTCTGGCATCGGAATACATTTTTTCTGCGGTATCAATCATCAAAGCTGCATGATCTTCTTTTTTTACCATTTCTATCCATCCGGTGACAGCTTCTTTTACAACCTTATTTGCATATGGAGTTGTAACGGCAAGAATTAGTTTATCCATAATTTCAGGATGAGTTATGGCAATATACTGAGCAATCATCTGAGCCATATCCTTTTCAGATTCGATTGTGTCTTTTTTATTTGCTAATATTGTTGTAAACATTTTCATCATGAACTTAGAAAAGCCGCTCATCTTTTCGTAATTAAATCCGCCGGAACAATAAAATGCTTTTAATGATTTCCATTCTTCTTCGGTAAAGTTTCCACGCATTGCAGCAGGAATTTCAGGACTTTCAGCAGGACTTCCACCTACTCCAAAAACAATCAATTTTTTTCCGGCAGAGGAAAGAAGAGGTATCTGCTTTTTGAACCAGGCAAGATTTTTTATTCCACCAGCCATGAACCAGCCGCCAAATACAACTGCATCATATTCAGAAAGCCTCACTTTCTTAGCCTGCTTAAACTCTGCACATTCAGCCCCCCACTCACCGCTGATCCATTCTGCGTACCTTAATATTGATTTTAAACCGTTTTGTGATATAATTTCCCTTAGTTTTAGGAAATGGTGGGAGAAAACTTGAGTAATGGCACTTCTCCGGGAAAAGGGGGAGTTTCGGCACAGACATTTGAATATACCTCAGTAACGATTGAATCATTCTTTGACAAAGATGAAATGAAAAAGAATGAGGTCAAGACGGGTATTATTGTATTAACTCCACATCAAAATGATCTTGTAAACAAACTCATTGTAAAGCTCACTGAAAATGCCCCGGAAAAAATCGAAAGAATACAGTCCAGACTTGATGACGTAGAAAAACTTGCTGCAGCAATTGCCCAGTTCCCGTCACTTCTGGAAAGAACAAATATGACATCATCCGTCAGAACTCCTGAAGCCCTGGTTGAAAGCCTTGTTTCCTATCAGGATGATGGTGATACTACCCTTCACATGCCTTCAAAGGCTATTCTGGGAAAGGGATTCCTTGTAGCAAAAATTCATACTTTCTATTCCATGTCCCGTCTGGCAAAGCTTTATACAGATATGTCAGACAAGGAAGTTAAGGAATATACAGACGAAACTGTTTCCATGATGTTTACCCTCATGGCGGAAGACGTTTACATCAACCTGATTCATGATACAACTTTGTCTATGGACCTGCGCCGTCAGCTGGCAAATTCCCTGATTATTCTTTGGGAACACCGGGCTGACCAGACTATTTCTGATATTGCACCAGTTCTTCAGGAAGTCTGGTCTGCACGAAGAACCCTGGCTCCTGCTTTTGGAACAATGATGGGAACTTCAGAACTGCTTCTGGTAAGCCTTCAGATGGATGAACAGTGGACTCTCTTTATAAAAAAGCGTCTTGGAGATCCGGAAGTAAGCCAGGCAATGGAAGAATTCCTCTTTGGTATTTCCTATGAACAGATCGGCCGCCTCAGAAGCATCCTTAAGGAACAGGGAATCAGGGCCATTGGTCGTGATGAAGTAAGCGCCTATCTTGGAGAACACGTAAAGACAGATGTAAGCCTGGATTACAGGGACTTCTATCTGCTTTACACTGTCCGCAGGGATAATGCCCGTGCAAGACAGAGACTCCACCTTGAAGGTCCAAAGAAAACTCTTGAAGATCACTTTATCCGCTTTGTTCTGGAAGCCCAGCAGGAAAAACAGAATATGGATCCTGTTATTTCCGTCAGTTCAGACAATACAAAACTCTAGTACTTCAAAATAGTTTACCTCATATTATCAGAATTTAAGCACGGCTTTATTGAATACCAGGCCCTTTTTAAGTTATTATGGGGCGAGTTGTCCGGATAATTTTTCCAGGCAGACTCCCCACATCAATTTAACAAGGAAAGAATAATGCCGTATTCTGAACCTACAAATCTTGCAATAGTTGCATGCCCGGGTGGTGAATCGTTTGCAAACGAAGTAATCACACATTTACGCCACATGTACAAGCACCGCTTCACATTAAAGAGTGATGTAATTGCTAAGCGCTATGATCTTGAAAAAGACAAGCTGGTACAGCAGATTAACCTCGAAAATGATTTGAAGACAAGTGACTTATGTATCCGCGGAATGATCGACAAGTATCGTCCACCTGCATTCAAGGTTAATACAAGATTTACTTATTTTGCCAACGGAGAGTTCAAGGCTGAACTGCTTGACTGTATCCGTGGAAAAGACGTGTACATTTTTCAGGATGTAGAAAATCATGAACCTATCGCTATGAACGATGGAAAGAACATCATGCGTTTTTCAGTAAACGATCACGTGATGAATCTCCTTGTTACTATCGATGCAGTACGCCAGGCTGGAGCTGACTCCATTACTCTGGTTCTGCCGGTTTACCCTTACAGCCGCCAGCACAAAAAGAAGAGCCGCGAAGGCTTAACAGCAGCCCTTCTCGGCCACATTTACGAAATGATGGAAGTTAAGAGAATCATTACCCTGGACCTCCACTCACGTGAAATAGTAAATGCTTTCTCTCACACTCACTGTGAAAACCTCCACGCTTCTTACCAGATTATCAGGGAACTTGCAAAGGTTGTTGACCTGACAGGCAAGACAGAAGATCTGGTTGTAGTAAGTCCGGACACAGGAGCAATTGACCGTAACAAATTCTATGCAACCGGCCTTAAAAAGCCTCTTGCAATGATATACAAAGAAAGAGACTACTCTATTGTTACCCAGGATGCAAAAAACACAAACATTAAGAGCATTAAGCTTTTAGGTGACGTTAAGGGAAAGGTTGCTTTCCTTGCAGACGATATGCTTGGTACAGGTGGTACTCTTCTCAAGGCTATGACATTCCTTCACGAACAGGGCGCAACAAAAGTAATTGCAGCTATCAGCCTTCCATTCTTTACAGGAAATGCAATTGAACTTTTTGATGAAGCATACAAGAAGGGCCTCTTCTACAGAATCATTGGTACAAATGCTGTTTACCACGAAGAACTTCTTAAGAGGGAATGGTACATCAGTACAAACGTTTCAGGCTTATTTGCAAACGTTGTAACTAGACTGCACCATCAGCAGTCACTTAGCGATCTTCTGGATAACCGTTCAATCATCGACAAGCTGATTAAGGTTTCAGATCCTGATTCAAAAAAGGATGACGCTAAAACAATCGAAAAAGAGTAAGCAGAAATAAAAGAAAAGGTCATGTTTTGCAGATTTTTTCTTCAGAACATGGCCTTCATTTTCATCCGGCCATTGAAAAATCATCAGCAATAAAATCATTTTAACGGGAAGCAGAATAAGCTTTATGAATTTAAAGACAGTCTTAAGCGTAGACATTGGGAGCTCTTCTTTAAAAGCGGCAATCATAGACAGCCGGGGCAAAGTTCTGGCAAAAAGCCGCATGCCTTATCTCCCTTCACCTTCTGAAAACTACTCTGCTGCAAAAGACTGGGAAAAGTTTTTCTATCTTGCTGCAGACGAATGTATGGAAAAAGCAGGTCTTCTGCCTGACGCCGTCTGTATCAGCGGAAACGGCCCAACTCTGGTAAGCCAGGACGGAACAACTCTTTTGTGGAGCCACAAGGTTGAACAGAACTCTCCTTCCCTTTTTATTCCCCGGATTTTTTATTTCATAAATAATTTCACGGAAAGTTTTTCATCAACAAAATATCTCTTTTCCGGCCCTGAATACCTTATTTATCAATTAACAGGAAAGGCCCTCACGATTCTTCCGGAAGAAAGATACCTTACAGCTTACTGGACTGAGGAAAAACTTAGGGAAGCAGGTCTTTCATCCAGGGACATTCAAAAACTTCCTCCCTACCAGGCACCTGGAACCCAAGCAGGTACAATGCTTCTAAAAGGAAAAAGCGTTGCAGTTTATACCGGTGCCCCTGACTTTGTAAGTGCCCTAATCGGAACTGCTGCAGTCAGTCCACTTAAATTATGCGACAGGTCTGGTTCAAGCGAAGGCCTGAATTTGTGTACCGAAAATCCTCTTTCAGATCCAGAACTCCGCACCCTTCCTTCGGCCGTAAAACCTTTGTGGAATCTGTCCTATCTCATTCCCCAGAGCGGGGCACCTTTTGAAAAATACAAAAAATCCCTTGAAGAACACGAGGGAAAAAACTTAAGCTACAGCGAACTTATTGAGCTCTGCCTGCACCAGAAGGAAGCCATTTACCTTGAAGGCCGGGCCCTTATGATAGAAATTGCCCGTAACGTAAAGAAGGGGCTGGATATATTAAGAAAAGTCTTAAATGCACAAAATCTCCAGCTTCCGGATAAAATGATTGTTACCGGCGGCCAGGCAAAGAATCTGGAATGGCTTCAGTTAAAAAGTTCAATCTGCGGAATGGAACTTCTTGTTCCTGAATGCACTGATGCAGAACTTACAGGAGATGCAGTTTTTGCTTTTACAGGCATGGGGCTCTTTACAAGTTTTGCCCAGGGAGCTGAAAAACTTTGCAGAATCCAGAGGAGCATAAAACCTCAGGACTGCCCTTTTTAAGTTCAGGCGGCTTAACATTTTTGATTCAGGATTATTGAAATGGAAATATATAAAATTCCCCGGAATACAAAAGCAATTATATTTGACATAGACGGAACTCTTTACAACAGCGATGAGTATGTTGCTGAACAGGTTGACGTGCAGATCCGCTACTGGTCAAAACTGAAAGGAATCAGCGCTGACCAGGGAAGAAAGCTTATGGAAGATTTCCGCAGGGAATGGTCAAAAAACCATCAGGGAAAGAAAATCAGTCTGGGGAATGCATTTACCCACTTTGGAATTGATATTGATACAAGCATCCGCTGGCGTAATCAGCTTATGAGGCCTGAAGACTATCTTTCTACGGACACAAAACTGATTCAGGCACTGGAGGAACTGAAGGCAGAAGGCATTAAAATGATTGCCGTAACCAATAACCCGGTAGAAGCTGCCCGAAAAACCTTAAAAGCTGTTGGAATTGATTTCCTCATTCCCCATATTGTGGGCCTGGATACATGTCATCTGTCAAAACCTGCCCGCCCCATGCTGGACAAGGCTCTGGAAATTCTCAGCTGCAAGGCGGAAGATGTTATTTCAATTGGTGACCGCTACGACATTGACCTGGCCCTGCCTCTTGAAATGGGAATGGGAGGAATTGTTGTAGCAGGAGCTTTTGAACTTTATGATCTGCCTGCCCTGCTGAAAAAAAAATCCTCCTGAATACAAAAAAAACGTAATTTTTTTTACTTTCGAAAGTCCCCATTTATTGTGTACTTTTTAATTTTATCCTAAATAAAACACTATTTGTGGGTTAAAAGCCTATTTATGTCATTGAATTAAAAGGGATAAAGGTTTATATTAAAATCATAACAAACATGGTTCACTCTCACGTTTGTGAGTTTTGAATTTAACTATCCAAAGAGGTTTTATTATGATCCAGAAAGAAGAATGGAACGGCTTCAAAGGTCGTTTGTGGAAGGAAGAAGTCAATGTACGCGACTTCATCCAGAACAACTACACACCTTATGATGGTGATGCAAGCTTCCTCGCTGGTCCAACAGCAGCTACAACAAAGCTGTTTGATGAACTCCAGAAATTACAGAAGGAAGAACACAATAAGAAGTCTATCGGATTAGACGGAAAAGAAAGAACAGGTGTTCTTGATATGGACACCGATATCGTAACAGGTCTTACAGCTCACAAGCCTGGATACATTTGCCCTGAGGGTAAGGATCTTGAACAGGTTGTAGGTCTCCAGACAGACAAGCCTTTAAAGAGAGCCTTCATGCCTTATGGTGGAATCAAGATGGCTGAACAGTCATGCGAAATGTACGGTTACAAGCCAAATCCAGAACTCCACAAGATTTTCACAGAATACCACAAGACACACAACCAGGGTGTATTTGATGTTTACACACCAGAACACCGCGCTGTACGTTCAGCACACATCCTTACAGGTTTGCCTGATACATACGGACGTGGACGTATCGTTGGTGACTACCGCCGTGTAGCACTTTATGGTATTGACTTCCTCATCAAGGAAAAGCAGAAGGACTTCGACAACATCGGTGATGGCACAATGACCGAAGAAGTTATCCGCCTCCGCGAAGAAGTTACAGACCAGATCAACGCCCTCAAGGGTCTTAAGGAAATGGCTGCCCTCTATGGTTTCGATATTTCTAAGCCAGCTAAGACAGCAAAAGAAGCATTCCAGTGGCTCTACTTTGGTTACCTGGGTGCAGTAAAGACACAGAACGGTGCTGCTATGTCAGTAGGTCGTGTTTCTACATTCCTCGACATTTACATCGAACGTGATATGAAGGCTGGAGTTCTTACAGAAGAAAAGGCTCAGGAACTTGTTGACCACATGGTAATGAAGTTCCGCATGGTACGTTTTGCACGTATCGAAAGCTACAACCAGCTTTTCTCTGGAGACCCAATCTGGGCAACTCTTGAAGTTGGTGGTCTTGGACAGGATGGCCGCTCAATGGTAACAAAGAACGACTACCGTTTCCTCCACACACTGGAAAACATGGGTCCTTCACCAGAGCCTAACATGACAGTTCTCTACTCAAAGAGACTTCAGGACAACTTCCGCAAGTACGCTGCAAAGATTTCTATCGATACATCTTCAATTCAGTACGAAAATGATGATGTAATGCGCCCAATCTGGGGTGATGACTACTCAATCTGCTGCTGTGTATCTGCAACAAGAACAGGTAAGGAAATGCAGTTCTTCGGAGCTCGCGCTAACCTTGCAAAGGCTCTCCTCTACGCATTCAACGGTGGTAAGGACGAAGGCCTCAAGAAGGGTATGCAGATTGGTCCTGAATATGCACCAATCACAGATGATGTTATCGATGCATCTAACTACCCAATGGTTGTTCGCAAGTACAAGGCAATGCTCGAATGGCTGGCTGATGTTTACGTAAACGTACTCAACGCTATCCACTACATGCACGATAAGTACTACTACGAAGCAGAAGAACTTGCTCTTGAAGATACAGATGTTCAGAGAACATTCGCTACTGGTATTGCAGGTTTCTCTCACGTTGTTGACTCTCTGTCAGCAATGAAGTACGCAAAGGTTCACGTTAACCGCGAACAGGTTGAAGTTAAGGACAAGGCTGGTAACGTAATTGATACAGTTACTCTTGTTAAGGACTTCACAGTAGAAGGCGACTTCCCACGCTACGGTCAGGATGATGATCGTGCTGATGATATTGCAGTTGAACTCCTCAAGACATTCATGAATATGATCAGAAAGCACCCAACATACCGCAATGCTGAACCATCAACATCTATCCTTACAATTACATCTAACGTTGTATATGGTAAGGCAACAGGTGCTCTTCCTAACGGACGTCCAGCAGGCGCTCCATTCTCACCAGGTGCTAACCCATCTTACGGTGCAGAAACAAAGGGTCTTATCAAGTCTTTGAACTCAGTTGCAAAGCTTCCATACCACTACGCACTGGATGGTATTTCAAATACTCAGACAATCAACCCAAGTGCTCTTGGTCACGATGAAAACGAACGCATCGAAAACCTTGTTAACGTTCTTGACGGCTACTTTGATATTGGACCAGAATCTGGCCACACTGGAGCTCACCACCTGAACGTAAACGTATTCGGTGTTGAAAAACTTAAGGACTGTCAGGCTCACCCAGAAAAACCTGAATACGCTAACTTCACAGTTCGCGTTTCTGGTTACGCAGTTCGCTTCATCAACCTTACAAAGGAACAGCAGGACGACGTTATTGCTCGTACTTGCCACGCAAGTTTGTAATCGAAGATTACAAACTTGGTAAGCACAGCCCGCTTGCGGGGTGTGCGACCTTCTCTGTAATCTTGAAGCATCAGGTTCCTGTAAAGGCAGGGCCTGATAAAAAGCCCCCGTCTTGATTTTCTTTCGAATTTCAAAGCGGGGGCTTTTCATTTTAACGGGCCTTAGCCTGAAGGGCTCTCTTTCTTACAACCTCTTCATTTTTTTCATCCTTAATTCGGAAATCTTTTCTGGAATAAAAATCATTTGGTGTGTCCCAGATAACAGGCACAATCTTTTCTTCCATCAGTTTGCCCAGATAGTAGTCCAGGCATTCATGACTTTCGTTGTATTCTTCACAGGCATTGTCAGGAATAACCTTTTTCCATCCCACATAGGATGCGGTACATTCTCCCATAAACACAGGAATTCCTTTATTTAAGAAGCGTTTTTTCAGTTTACCAATCTGATCATCAATGTAGTCAATCCAGGTCTGAGTTCCGATTTCTCCAGTCCAGAACATTGTATTGTCCACATAGTGAACGGAAACCATAAGTTTATCTTCAGCAGAATCCTTTGGCATTACAAAACGGTCACTGGAAGTAAGATCAATGTTTGTCCAGATTCCGCTTACCACAAGTACCCGGTTCCGGTTATTTCCCCCGGTAGAACGAACTGCACTAACAAAAGCCTGATTCAAAACCTTTGCCATTTTATACTGCTGATCCTGAGTCAAATCCGCAAGTTTACCCAGGGAATTAAACTGCTGACCTCCAATGTATTCGTTAAATCCTTCAAAAATAAGTTTTTCCCCGTAATTTGCAAAGTAAGAAGCAATCTGAGTCCAGAGATTGGTAAAAATCAACTGACAGTCTTCAAGGGTATTTCTGCGGATTACAAATTCGTCAAAATGATGAATATTTACAACGGCGTACAAATCATCCTTCATACAATAATCCACAATTTCCCTCACTCTGTTCAAAAGAAGTGGATTTATTGTCCAGGTATCATCATTAACCATCATATTTCCCCAGAAAACCGGGATGCGCACCGTATCAAAACCGGCAGCCTTCATTCCGTCAATAATTTCCTGAGTTGTTTCAGGGGCACCCCAGCAGCTTTCGTATCTGGAAACATCAGCCCCCTGATCAACAGGCCAGCGGTAAGTTATCTGGGCACAATTTGTTGCGTCATAAGCTTCCATTGTGTTTCCCAGATTAAGTCCCAGATTCATATCATCAGCAATCCAGTTCGCATCATGAAAAATTCCATCCCCGGTGTAAGGAGTCTGAACCGCTTCCAGAACCAGAGGCTTTTCAATTTTAACTCTTGAGTTTTCCACATTGTGACTGCTTGTACAGGCTGTAAAAGAAAAGGCCAGCAGAAATGCAAATGCTGACAGAGCTTTCAATTTATTAACTTTGTTTTTTGATTTGATTTTCATAAAGTGATTCCTCATTTTAAAAATTTTTACCCGTATGGGGATTAAACCTATTTTCATTCCCTTCCGTATAATTAGATACAGTAAATATTTAAGTTCTTAACATTGTTTTTTTTTGATTATTTCCTGTATCTGTGCTAGACTCTGCATACACTTTGGACAAGAGGTAATTATGGAAGGATACGTACACCAGCTTGAAAGCTTCGGCTGCGCAGACGGCCCGGGCTCAAGATTCATCATCTTTTTTTCAGGATGTCCCCTTCGCTGTAAATTCTGCCACAACCCTGACACATGGGACATGACAAAAGGAACTCTCTATTCCACAGACCAGCTGATACAGGAAGCACTCAGCTGCAGAAGTTACTGGGGCAAAAAGGGAGGCATAACAGTTTCCGGCGGAGAACCTCTCTTTCAGATTGATTTTTTGCTGGAACTTTTTCAGAAGGCTAAGGAAAAAGGTATAAATACCTGCATTGATACCAGCGGCGCCTGCTTTACAAAGGAAGGTCCATGGTTTGACAAGTTCCAGAAACTCATGGAAGTTACAGACGTTCTGCTTATGGACATTAAGCATATGGATGAAGAAGCTCACATTGAACTTACAGGTCAAAGCGGCAAAAACATCCGGCAAATGTTTGAATATCTGGACAAAATCAATAAGCCAATCTGGATACGCCAGGTTCTTACACCGGGAATTACAGATTCAGTGGAATATTTAACAAAGGCCAGGGATTTTATCCGCACACTCCACAATGTTTACCGGGTTGAGGTTCTTCCATACCACGGTCTTGGAGAAATGAAATACAAGGAGCTTGGGATTCCTTATCCTCTTGCAGGACTTGAATCTCCAACAGAAGAAAGCGTTAAGCAGGCAAGAGAAATTCTTGAATGCGAAAAATATAAACGCTACCTGGAAGCATAAAATATATAATCCCCCCATCTTAAACCTGATGGGGCGGAATTTTCCCCCGCGGATTTCCCCGTCATAAAAGTTAAATTTACTTCAAAAAATATTTTTTATTTTTTTTCAAATCTGCATAAATCCTTATAATTTAAAGAATTAGCCTCAAAAAATCCTAAAAAAGGGTTTTGACAAAACTATAACAATGTTTTATATTTCGTGTGGATAAAAAAATATTACCTATTATTCCTAGGTTAATACTATGTTTTATAGGTAAATTAATTACAAAACATGAAACTGTTGAAACATACAACTACAACAGTTCATTCAAAAACAAGGAGTACAAAATGAAAGCAGTAAAATTCATTTTTGCAGCAACAGTTGCAGCACTGGTTTCTTCAGCAGCATTTGCTGAAGGTTGGAGCGTTGGTGGTAACTACCGTGGAACAGCAGAAGGATTTTTCCAGAAGACACTTATTGATTCAACAGGTGAAACATACTCTGAAACAAACCAGTTCCAGTATGCATATAACGGTGGATACAATCTTGGTACTTATGCAGGTTTTGGTGCAAACAGACTCCGCTTTAACCTGAATTACGATGGTGAACTTGCAGGTTTTACCTTCCGTTATCAGAGTGGAGCTTCTTGGATCTTAGAGTCAAACATCAAGTTTGCTCAGGCATACCTCAATCTGGTTGACGGTCTTGTAACTCTTGAAGGTGGTTTACTTGTTGACAACCACACAGGTACAGACGGTGACATCGGTTATGCAATCGCTGATGGAGAAGTTGGTGTTCGTCTTAACGTTTCTCCAGTTGAAGGTCTTGATGTTAACGCTGTAATCGCAGGTTTTTCAGGAGATCCAACTTATGGTTTTGCTGCAAAGTACACAAACGATGCATTCAGCGTAGTAGCTGGTTACACACCAAGCGCAAGTGTACTCTATGCAGGTGCTTCTTTAACAGTATTTGAACCAGTTTCTGCAATTGGTGAAGTTGTTATTAACCACGATACAGGAGCTCTTACATTCAGTGAAACAGTAAATGTAACATTGGGCAGCCTTGGCTTTGGTTTTATTGCAACAGAAGCAAAGAAAAACAGCGATGCTGACTTCACATTTGCTTTATACCCATATGTTTCATATGACTTGAGCGGTGTTTTAGCAGAAGGTCTTTCAGCAGGTCTGGACGTAGGATACGATTACACTTCAGAAAACCACTAC
>JAEEGF011627251.1_pt1 | contig 25706 bp, 14 predicted proteins | sample 9134171 | NCBI WGS metagenome assembly JAEEGF01 (sample SAMN16246542, study PRJNA631951) | gut metagenome | biome: gut microbiome; feature: rumen; material: AP-attached | host: Bos | place: Iran: Karaj | collected 2018-10 | reverse complement strand
GGTATTTTCGAGCCTAGTACCGTTGCCAGACTCAATGGAGTGCAAACGTACCAAGAAGAGGAATGCTTTTATCTAATTCCTGACGGAGTAGAAAAAGTATACAATATAAGTGCCTGTTTTTATCAGAGGAAAAGGAATCAGAGGAATGCACACCGGAATACACGGAGAACTGCTCAATATCAAAAACTTAAGCTTCACCTATGAGGACAACAACGAGGTCCTTAAGGACATTAATCTTGTGGCCCATGACGGAGAGAGCATAGGGCTCATAGGCGCTAACGGCATAGGTAAGTCAACACTGATGAAGCTCCTCGTGGGACTGTACCTTAATTACAAGGGGCAGCTGGAGGTGGCGGGGCATACCATGAACAGGCAGAACCTCAACCATATCAGGGAGCATGTGGGATATGTCTTTCAGGACTCCGACAGCCAGCTCTTTCTTTCTACAGTAGAGGAGGACGTTGCCTTTGGGCCGCAGAACTACGGGCTTTCGGAGCAAGAGGTTGAGGAAAGGGTAAAAGAGGCACTTGAAAAGGTTCATATCACGGAGCTTCGCAAGAAGCATAACTACAAGCTCTCGGGCGGGGAAAAGAAGCTCGCTGCCATTGCCACTATACTGTCCATGGAGCCGGATATAATCATTATGGATGAACCTTCAATTGCTCTGGATCCAAGGAACAGGAAAAACCTGATAAGTATCCTCAATGAGATAAACGCTTTGAAGCTCATAACCTCCCACGACCTGGATTTTGTCATGGACACCTGCGAGAGGGTTCTGCTGCTTGATGAAGGCAGGATAATTGCAGATGGAAAGGCAGAGGATATACTTAAGGATGAAGAGCTACTCACATCCCATGGACTGGAGCTGCCACTTAGTCTTTCGAGGCTCTGACAACATAATATTGTCCTAAAAAATCGAAAAAGCGTCCTTTCGAGCAAACGTCATGTCCAATATAATTATTATGAGATATAGCAGTTTGCAGAAAGGATTTTTTATGGATAGAACAGATATTTTGATCAAAAAAGATGTTCAGAAGAGACCATTTAACAAGCACTGGAAGTTCTGCGTGGGCAGTGGCCATGCGACTCTGGCGTTAAGGACCGACTATGTAAGACTTTTGTCCAAGGTGCATGATGAGCTGGGAATACAGTATGTGAGATTCCATGGGATACTCAATGATGACATGAATACGCTGAACTGCCTTAAAAGGCAGATGCCTGCCCCATCTGCAGAGGATTTTACAGAGAGGAATTTTGATGCCTGCGGAGTGGCCTATGACAACGTACTGGCAGCAGGCATGAAGCCCTTTGTGGAGATCTCTTTTATGCCGGAGCTTCTTGCCGGGGGCAAAAAGGAGTGCGTCTTCTGGTACGGAGGAAATATCACTATGCCGGCAGATGACGATGCCTGGACCTTGCATATAAGAGAATTCATCAAATATCTTATCCACCGCTACGGCAAAGAGGAAGTTGAATCCTGGTATTTTGAGATCTGGAACGAGCCTGACCTGGTGCCGGTTTTCTTCTGGGGAACAAGGAGCGACTACTTCCACCTATATGAGATAACGGTAAGGGCTATCAAGGAGGTAGACCCGGCCCTTAAAGTTGGCGGACCTGCTACCAGCGGAAGCAAGTGGATCCCGGAGTTTGTGAACTTCTGCAGGGAAAACAATGTGCCCCTTGATTTTGTCAGCACTCATCAGTATGCCGGAGACCCTCTCGGAGGTGTGGAGGATACGGGCAGCGGAGACAGCCTTCCTCCGATCCCTGAGGAACTGTCCACCACACAGATGAAAGAGTTCTTATATAAAGATAAAAAAGAGGCCCTGGATGCTGTGGATGAAAAGACATTTCTAAAGGGCGTAAGGGCCATCACACCGGATAAATCGGAGCTGGAAGATATTCCAAACGATGGATTTGAAAAGAGTGCCAGGAGAGTCAGAGAGGTGGTAAAGGATCTGCCGCTCTACTATACGGAGTGGAATGAGAATGCGACTCTGACTGCTTATACCAACGACACCAGAAAAGTTGCAGCCTATGATGTCAAGGCGGCGCTTGAGACGGAAGAAGTGCTTGATGGATCTTCCATATGGTGCTTTTCCGATATCTTTGAGGAGCTTCATCCCTTTGTGGAGGAGTTCCACGGCAGCTTTGGAATGCTGACAAAAAGCGGGATCCCCAAGCCTGTATATCATGCCATGAAGCTTCTTGGTGAAGTCGGGGACATGAGATATGTCCTTCCTGATGACATGACCAAAAAGGAGATAGGATGCGGGGCCTTTGAAGGTGAGGGCAGAACTGATATAGTTCTTTTCAGGCAGAAGATGAAGAATCTGGATCTTCCCAAGGAGAGCGTATCCATCAGGCTTGAAAGAGATGAGGCACCGTCTAAAGTCACCGTGACCAGAATAGACGAGGAGCACGGCAATCCATATAAATACTGGCTTGAAAAGGGTGAACCTCTCCACCTTAACAAGGCTGAAGTTCAGGATATCATTGATAAGACAGCTGTAAAAGAGCAGGACCTCCCCTTCGGGTTCGAAAACGGTACAGTGACCATTGAGACCGGGCTGGGTGTAAATGACGTGGTATTTATAAGAGTATACGAAGGATGAGGACCGAAAATCCTATGCATAGAGCCTCCTTGGGAAATCAGTTTTCCCCGGGAGGCTCTTTTGCATTCATCATCTGTCTGTACTGAAGCGGAGACATATTTTTATATTTCCGGAAGGTCCGGGTGAAGTAATTGGCATCTGAAAAGCCGCACTGTTCTGCGATGACAGGCATGGAATCGCCGCTGGTATTCAGAAGAAGTATGGCCCTTTGGATCCGCTGTGTGTTTATGTAATCCGTAAGGGTCTGCCCAACCTCCTGATGAAAGATGTGGGACAGGTGGTTTTTGCTGACTGAGAACTGCTCGGACAGGCTTTGAAGAGTGATCTTTTCATGGTAATGAAAGTCGATATATTTCATCACATCCCGTATGACAGGAGAGTACTCTGCCCTGGAGTGTGATCTGACTAAAAGGCAGTACTTCCTGATCATGGTCCCGCACAGGTTCTCAAGTTCGATGACCGACTTACAGCCCTCTATCTCCTTCATCATCCGGGTGGAGATATTGTCAAGATGAAGAGGGTGGACGTAGGCCTTTTCTGCAGCCTTGCGAAGCAGCGTGTTGACGGTTATCAGCATGTTCTGGGTATTGCGTACCGGGTCGGGCGACCTTTGCTCAAGCTTGTAGCCCATAAAGAGGTTGTAGGCCTGGACTGCATCCCTTATGCTTCCTCTTGTCACTGCGTCCATAAGCTTTCTCTCCACTTCATATCTGGCCTCAAGGGCGGAAAAGGCTGCAACCGACCTGGGGATCATGATGTCTATGTCCTGCTTTTCCTGTTCTCTTTTTGAAAAATCGGGCTTTTCATTGTGAAGTGAAATGCTCTGCCCTGCTATCAGACTGAAGATCTGCTCAATGAACTGTGTGAAGGACAGTACGTCCTTAATAAGGGTTATCCGGAAAAAGAACTGCCGAAGGTCCTCAAAGTGATCAGCGGGGATGCTGTGTTTTTCCATCAGGTCTAAAAGCATCTGCTCGCTTACATTCTCGTACAGAAGAGGCCCCCATATCTCGTATTCACCCGGAGAAAGAGCTTCATGCTGAAGAACAATGTAGTGCGCGCCATAGGAATCCTCATAGTCCACGGGGGAATGCCGGCTTACGCGCCCGGTCATCTCCCTGAGCATTGCCGCATAATCAAAGGCGGGATTCAGATCCTTGCGAAAATGGAAATCAATCCCGGAAAGATCCTCTGAGGTTTCGGTAAATATGTGGCGGGGAATCCTGAGTGAGCTTACAAATATGGCAAACAGCTCCTTACAGGTAATTGAAGTATCCATCTGTTTTCCTTCTAATCATTATCTGTTATAAAATACAACGTTTTATTTTATTTTATCGTAAAATTGTGCTAAATGCACGTAATATCTCTGTGTATCAGGAAAGGCTCGCATTATAACATTCTTTTATCAGAAGTTCTTTTATCAATAATGAAAGCGGGAGAATAACATGGTTGATCTGACTAAAAAACCTTATTACCTGAATAGCGAGGATATTGAGTGGGTAGAAAAAACGATAGAGGGAATGACCCCGGATGAGAAGATAGGGCAGCTCTTTATCCTGCTAAAAGCTGTTCCGGGAGCAGATGAGGCTTATATTAAAAATCAGATGGAGGGCATCGCTCCGGGTGGAATGCGCTGGCAGGGCGGAAGCAAGGAGGAGGTCTTTAAGCAGAACGAGCTATTCCAGAAATACAGCAAAGTCCCGGTGTTCATAGCGGCCAACTGCGATGAGGGCGGAAACGGTGTTCTTAAAGAGGGGACCTTTGTGGCATCTGCTGCACAGGCAGGAGCATCAGAAGGCACTGAGACGGCATATCGCATGGGATATGTGTCCGGCAAAGAGGCAGCAGCCATCGGCGTAAACTGGATGTTTAATCCTGTTGCGGACCTCTACCTCAACTGGAGAAATACCATAGTAAACACCAGGTCCTTTGGCAGTGATGCAGACAGGGTCACAGAGAACGTGAGAGCTTATATCAAGGGAATTAAGGATGCTGCTCCAAACATGGCGTGCACCTTAAAGCATTTCCCGGGGGACGGGTGCGACGAACTGGATCCTCATATCTCTCCGGCTCACAACGACCTTACTGCTGATGCCTGGAGAAAGACCTATGGCAAGGTATATAAGACCATGATAGAAGAGGGGCTGGAGACCGTGATGATAGGTCACATTTCCCAGCCTGCTCTTCAGAGAGAGTACAATCCTTCTCTTACTGACGATGAGATAATGCCGGCAACTCTTTCCAGGGAGCTGCTTGGGGACGTCCTTAGAAAAGAACTTTCCTTTAACGGGCTGATCGTTTCCGATGCCTCACATATGATAGGCCTTACGACGCTGATACCCAGACGTGAGATGGTTCCGGCCTGCATAGCGGCGGGCTGTGATATGTTCCTTTTTGCCAACGACTACGAAGAGGATAAGGGATACATCAAAGAGGCTCTTGAAGATGGAAGGATTTCACAGGAGAGGCTTAATGATGCTCTCCACAGGATACTGGGGATGAAGGCGCATCTGCACCTGAATGTGGAGGCGAATCTTTATCCTGATGAAAAAGAGCTGTCCTGTATTGGCTGTGCGCAGCATCATGAGTATACAAAGGCTGCAGCGGATGCAGGCATAACACTGGTCAAGGATACAAGGCATCTGCTTCCTCTTGATGCTACCGGGAAAAACAGAGCGCTTCTGGTGTATATTGCAAGTACACCCAACAGTAAAGCCTATGCTGGTGATCCGGTAAGAAAACTGGTGACTGAGGAGCTGGAAGGAGCAGGCTTTGAGGTGACCCAGTGCCCGAGCTTCTATGATCTGGAAGCAGAAAACGGTGTAAACTTCATGAACTTTATCAAAATGCTGGATCAGGGAAAGAGATCTTCCTTTAAAGATAAGTTTGATGTGGTATTCCTTGTTATCAATGTCAAGGGCTATGCGCAGAAGAACACGGAAAGAGTGACATTCTCCTGCTCTCATTCCCGGGAAATGCCCTGGTATGTGGAGGAGGTGCCCACCATTGGAATCAGCCTCAACTATACAAACCACCTGATCGACGTGGCCAATGTACATACATTTATAAATGCCTACGGCTCCAACCGGGAGAACATCCATGCAGCTATTGAGAAGATAGTGGGAAGGAGCGACTTTAAGGGAACAGCGGAAGAGACCGTTTTCTGCGGAAGATGGGATACCAGGAGGTAAAGATGTCGGTATTTGATGAGTTTGAGAAAAAACATGAATATGTGGTCTGCATAGATTCGGATGGATGTGCCATGGATACCATGACCATCAAGCATGTAAGGGCCTTTGGACCCTGCCTTGTGAAGGAATGGGGACTTGAGAAGTGGGAGAAAGAGATACTGGAGAGGTGGAATGTGATCAACCTCTACAGCAGGACCAGAGGCATCAACAGGTTTAAGGGGCTTGCCATGATGCTCAAAGAGGTGGATGCGTCTTTTGTCAGGATCCCCGGGGCAGAAAAGCTCTGCGCCTGGGCAGATAATGCAAAGGAGCTGTCCAACGATGCGTTAAAGGAAAAGCTCCCGGAGGATGAGATATTCAAAAAGGCCCTCTCCTGGAGCATCAGTGTAAACAAAACAGTTGAAGCGCTTCCTTCTGAACTTGTCTGTCCTTTTGAAGGTGTAAGTGAAGCCTTTGACTCAATAGACGGCAAGGCGGATATAGTGGTAGTGTCCAGCGCCAATCCCGAGGCTGTCAGAAATGAGTGGGGCAGATACGGACTTCTTCGCCATGTGGATCTGATCTGTACTCAGGAGATTGGCAGTAAAGCCTTCTGCATAAGTAAGGTGCTTGAAAAGGGCTATGATACCGGAAAGGTTCTTATGTGCGGAGATGCTCCGGGAGACCTGGATGCTGCGAAGACCAACGGCGTACTCTATTTTCCGATACTTGCGGGAAGGGAGGCTGAGAGCTGGAAAAAGCTTAAGGAGGAGGCGCTTACTCTTTTCCTTGATGGTAAGTACGAAGGAGCATATCAGGACAGAATGATCAGGGAGTTTGAGGCCAATCTTGGTGAAGAATAAAAGATATTCTGGGCTTTTATAATAAGTCATTATATATAAATATTATCAAAAAGACGTTTGAAGGCGACACATTAAGATGATAAAATAGAAGTGGTGGGACTTTGCATATGCAGGGGACTTCCGCTTCTTTTTTGATATATAAATACATATTGACAAAAAATATGGAGGGATAGTTATGGCAAGAAAGGTAGTACTTGCAGGTGCCTGCAGAACAGCGATCGGAACAATGGGAGGAACTCTGTCAACAACACCGGCTCCTGCCCTTGGAGCAATTGTTATAAAGGAGGCTCTTAAGAGAGCCGGAGTAGAGCCCTCTCAGGTGGACGAGGTTTACATGGGCTGCGTTATTCAGGCGGGACTTGGACAGAATCCTGCAAGACAGTCAGCTATCAATGCAGGGATCCCGGTAGAGGTTCCCGCTACTACAATAAACGTTCTGTGCGGATCGGGACTTCACTGCGTCAACCTTGCAGCCAAGCTCATCGGAATGGGCGATGCTGATATCATCGTTGCCGGCGGAATGGAGAACATGTCCATGGCTCCTTACCTTATGCAGCAGGGCCGCTACGGATACCGCATGGGCTCGGGAGAGCTTCAGGATGCCATGATCAAGGATGCCCTGACGGATGCCTTCGGCGGATACCACATGGGTATCACAGCCGAGAACATTGCGGAGCAGTGGCACCTCACAAGGCAGGAGCTGGATGAGTTTGCAGCCTGGTCACAGAACAAGGCAGAGAAGGCCATTGCAGAAGGCAAATTCAAGGAAGAGATCGTTCCTGTGGAGATAAAGAAAAAGAAAGAGACCATTATTTTTGATACAGACGAGGGCCCTAGAAAGGGTGTTACTGTAGAGGGTATCTCCCACTTAAAGCCCGCCTTCAAAAAGGACGGCGGAGTTGTTACCGCAGCTAACTCTTCGGGCATCAATGATGCGGCATCGGCCATTATCGTAATGAGCGAGGAAAAGGCCAAGGAACTGGGAGTTAAGCCTCTGGGCACCTGGATCGCAGGAGAGCTTGCAGGTGTAGAGCCCAGTATCATGGGTATCGGACCTGTGGCTGCAACCCAGAAGGTAATGAAGAAGGCAGGCTATCAGATAGGAGATTTTGACCTTATCGAAGCCAACGAAGCCTTTGCCGCTCAGTCGGTTGCGGTTCAGCATGACCTGGGATTCAGTAAGGATATCCTCAACGTCAACGGAGGAGCGATTGCTCTTGGACATCCGGTAGGATGCTCCGGCAACAGGATCCTGGTATCACTTCTTTATGAGATGCAAAGGAGAGATGCCCACAAGGGACTTGCCACACTCTGTGTAGGCGGAGGCATGGGCTGTGCTGCAATTGTTGAAAGGTAAGCTTTTTAGATGCTTTTCTTTATAAAAACCCTTAATGGAGGAATACATGGCGGATCGTTCAATACTTGTCGTTGATGACAATGAGATCAACAGAGGTATTCTTGGAGAGATCTTCAAAGACAAATACAACATCCTTGAGGCCGGCAACGGCCTCGAGGCCATAAAGATCATGGAGAAGCAGGAGGGCAAGCTTGCGGCTGTTCTGCTGGATATTGTCATGCCTGAAATGGACGGATATGCAGTACTTGAAGAGATGGGTCGCCGGGACAACCTCAACGAGACCATACCGGTACTGATGATCACTGCTGATACATCCACGGAAGCGGAGCGTACCAGCTATCAGAAGGGCGCTGCGGATGTAATTCACAAGCCCTTTGATCCTGTCATCGTAGACAGGCGCGTGTCCAGGACTATAGAGCTCTATGATCACAAGAACAACCTGGAGAACCAGGTAGACGATCAGACCAGAGTATTAAAGAAGCAGTTCATTTACCTCAAAAAGCAGGAAGAGAAGCTGCGAAACAGCAATGAAAAGGTCATAGACACCATTGCCACAATAGTCGAGTTCAGAAACATGGAGTCCAGCTACCATCTTAAGAGGGTCAAGGGCTTTGTGAGGATCCTGGCCCTTACTGCCATGAACAATTATCCCGAGATGGGGCTTAATCCTCACATGATCGATGTCATAACTCAGGCTTCGGCCATGCATGACATCGGAAAGATCTCTGTTCCGGATTCCATTCTTTTAAAGCCCGGAAGGCTTTCCAACGAGGAATTCGAGGTTATGAAATCCCACACCACAAGAGGGTGCGAGGTCATAGAGATGCTCAAGGATATTCAGGACAAGGAATACTATGAGATGTGCCTTGATATCTGCAGGCATCATCATGAGAGATATGACGGAAGAGGATACCCCGACGGACTTAAGGGTGAGGAGAACTCCATTGCAGCTCAGCTGACGGCCCTTGCGGATGTTTATGATGCGCTGGTCAGCGACAGGGTGTACAAATCTGCGTATCCACTGGACAGAGCCTATGAGATGATCAAGAACGGCGAGTGCGGCGTCTTTTCAGAAAAGCTGCTGGCCTGCTTTGAGTTTGCAAGAGGTGATATGGAGAAGCTTGTAGCTGAGACTAAGGCGGCTGAACAGGCAGAAAAAGAGCTGTAAATAAGTGACTCAAACTGTAACGTCCCCAATGACTCACGACCGTGAATAAAATAAAAAACTTGACAAATCCAGAATGCCCTTATATAATATATTCTGTTGCCAGCATTGGCACATGTGCGTGTAGCTCAGCTGGATAGAGCGTCTGGCTACGGACCAGAAGGTCGTGGGTTCGAATCCTGTCACGCACACTTAAAGCGGAAAATCTTGAAATACAGGTTTTCCGCTTTTTCTTTTTTATTCTGGAAACCGGTCCATAAGCAAAGAGTGTCTAAAGAAATTATAAACTTTTTGGAAACTTCGCCTGTGCTGCCTGGTTTTTGTGAAAACGCTAACATGTTCAAAAATCACCAAAATCCGGAAACTGGTTCTCGGCTTTCGTGCTTCTCGTTGTGCAAATAATACAAAATCCACTGTTAAACTTTGGCTATTAATTAGTCAAAATAATGCAAAAATGTTATATTCCTACCTTGTATAATTTGAAGTCTATATGATAATATAAAGTCACGTTTTTAAACGGTGTAAGCACTTACATTATTAAAAAAGTGTAAACTAACGGGAGGAACACTATGGCAAGAAAGACAAGGGGGCGCCATATGAGCGCCAAGGTACTTGCAGCAATCATGTCTGTGAGCATGGGCTTTTCCAATCTTTCTCTGGCTATGCCCGGGGCAGTGGCGTATGCAGAGAATGACAATGACGAGGCTTCAGATCTGAATGCAGAAGTACTTACGGATTCTTCATCCGAGGGCTCCGGGACCGCAGAAGGCGGAGACTCCAGGGAAGAAGAGACTGAAACCACAGAAGAATCTGTGACTCTCACAGAGACTGCTGGAGAAGAAAAGTCTACAGAAGAAGACAACAAAGAGGAGACTGAAGTCTCTGATACTGATGCTTCATCTGAAGAACAAACTGATGACAAGGATAGTATTGTTAAAGAAGGAAAGGTAGAAGATGAAGAAAAGAAGGAATCTTCTACTGCCACCAGAAGCTTTGACAATTCCAAGACAGATGTCTGGGATTTTGGCGCGGAAGATCTTGGTGATTCCTACAATAACAGACTTGATGTTGATACCATCAATGGTTTCTACACTGTTGAGCCTGGAACTACAGGTGTAACACTTCCATCATTTTCTGTTGATGACGGAGATTTTGAATTTAATGATGGCGGAAATCCGGCAACACATAGACTCAGAACAATAAACACTTCGCTGACAAGGAAGGATGAGAAGAGTCTTAAAGATGAAGCGGGAAATGTCTACACGGGATATCTTTATTCCAACGCCGCTTCAACAGATGCTGTCTATGTGGCTCTGGAGTGTGAAGCTGATGACACTGTAATTGCATATGTTTCAAGCAATGGTGGTGCTTCAGATGTTCATTTCCGCAACATGGAGGATGCATCAGATGACGTGTTCCAGACCCATACATTAGGTAGCGGCACTGCAACTAAAATGACCTTCTACCCTTCGCAGGATTCCAAGTACAAGCTCTTTTCATCAAGTGAAAAGCTTGTTGTTGCAAGGGTACTTCGTGAGCATGCCAATTACGGCACTGTTTCCGGAACTGTTACAGGATACGAAGGAACAGGTTCTTTTGACATAGTATTTACTAATCAGAAGAACGGCAATGAGGTAGTAGCCAGTGTTTCAGGTGGTGCTTTCACAGCACAGCTTGCAGAGGGCTTCGACTATAAGCTTTCCCTCAGGGGAGCAGATACCTACGTGATCACCTCTGATAATATGGTGAACATCTCAGGCGATGAGTGCCTTGCTGTTACAGTAGAGGAGATAGACCTTGTAAATGTGACAGGTAAGATCACCGGTATCGCAGAGGCAGATCTTGAGAGCTTTGTGGCAAATGCAGAGTTCACCTTTGTGCCCGGAGATGAGAAGTCTGTCTACGTGCCTGATATCAAGGTTGATGCCAAGGCTGATTTTGAGGTAAGCCTCCAGAAGGATATCACCTATACTTTGGTGGTTGAAGGTGTTGATGATTACACCCTTCTTACAGAGACTGTAAAGTTCTCAAAGGATGCTGATAATGCTGAAATCTCTTTTGTCAAAAAGGATGAGGTTCCCCTGGTGATTGAGAGTAAAGGCCTTGCTCTTGCTGATCTCAAGGATGCGACCTTCAGGTTCACACTTCTTGATAAGGAAAAGGAATTTGAAGCTACCAAATATGCCTATGAGTTTTCCGGAGAGGATGTTATAGCCGGAAAGGCTGCCCTCAGAGCAGGACAGTACGATGTCCTTGTAGAAGGCGTTCCTTCAGGCTACATTCAGAATGTTGCCCACACCAGGGATGCCATTGTGGACGAGGAGCATGTTAAGGATGGAAAGCTTAATGTAGAGATTCCATTTGAGAGTACCACTAAGGAAAAGACATCTTACAAAGAAACAGTAACTGTTGGTGCAGGAAAGGACTACGAGACCATTTCCGCTGCCATTGAAGCTATCCGCAATATGGACAGGGCAGAGGAACAGAGAGTTACTGTTGAGATCGCCCCTGGGGACTACCAGGAGATGCTCGTTATTGATACCCCCAATGTAACACTTAAGAATGCAACTGCGGGCGGAAGCATCGTGACAACAGGCAAAGGAGTATCTGTTGCTTCTGACTCAGTTCGTATCACAGGTTACTACGGACACGGATATACCTATTACAGTATGGGAAGTGACTGCAAGTACGATGCAGAGCTTCTTGAAGTAAACAAGTACAACGGCTATGCTTCATTTGTTAATCCCGGTTCGGGAACAACAGCAGGCAGCTACTGGAATGCTACTGTAGTTGTTGATGCTGCAGGCTTTGAGGCAAGCGATATTATTTTTGAGAACTCTTTTAACCAGTATCAGTCAGCTCTGGCTGCAGAGGATGTTATAGTTGCCCAGTCAGGAGCGAAAGAGGCTGCCAAGCTTGCTCGCGCTGATATGGAAGCAGGGGACGTGACTGTTCAGGAAAAGGCTTATGTTGAAAGAGCTGCAGCCCTTGCAATGACAAAGAATGCTACAGAGGCTTACTATGATCACTGCGCATTCATCGGACGTCAGGATACACTCTACGGTGCAGCTGGCTCTACAGAAGCTTTCTATGACTGCGATATTTACGGCGGCACAGATTACATCTTTGGCGGAATGACAGCTGTATTTGCAAAGTGTGATCTTGTATTCAACACATCAGACTCAAGCTCAAATGACGTGGGATATATCACAGCTGCTCAGCAGACCAGCGCTTCTTCCCGCGGATATCTGATGTACAACTGTACAGTAAAGTCAACAACTCCCGGTGAGAACACTGCATCAACCTACGGTTCCAAGCCCGGATATCTGGGAAGGCCTTGGGCTGCCAACACATCTGAGGTTGTATTCTTTAACACAGTTATTGATGCTACATGTGAGCAGTACAAAGAACTTTCTGAATCGCTTATCATGCCCGCGGGCTGGCTTTCAACCCTCAGCGGAACGACACTTAGGAACGTTGAATATGGCACATACGAAGCATCTGCTGTAGACAACTCCGCAAGCAGAGTGGAATGGGCGCCTGTAAGCGACAAGGCCGAGACCACAGATGGCAAGGCTATAGCAGTGTCCACATTCCTTGGTGATTGGAATCCATTTGCGGCAAATGACAAGGATATGACAATAGTATTGCCTGACGGAACTCTTATGAAGGAGCCTGTAGGGGATATACTGAAAGAGTCTGAGACGAATGTATTTACATTTGAGTCTTCATCACTTACTGCATTTGATGCAGGAGCAAAGGCTGATGGAGCTACAGAGACAGCGGGAACAGATGGGTACTTTACACTTATCTACTCAGCAAAGACTAAAGTGGATTCCAGCTCTAAGACCTGGGAGGATGAATATACTTCACCTCAGAGGCTTAACTTTGGCGATAAGATGAGCCTTGAGAAGAATGTTGTAAAGTTTACAACCTCCAATTCTGCATCTGTAAAGGTTTGGTGGGTTCAGGGCGGAGATGACAGCCGTCAGATGGCATTACTGGATGCTTCAGGCAGTCAGGTTGCAATAACTGAGGGTACTTATACCAAGAACTCGCCATACATATCAGAGCTTAAAGCCCCTTCTGCTGGAACATACTATCTTGGCGGCGCAACGGGCAACAACAATATATACAAGATCGTGGTTACAGAAGATGTAGCTGCTGAACCTGTAACATATTCATTTGCATCATCAGACCTTACTGCATTTGACGCAGGAGCAAAGGCTGATGGAGCTACAGAGACAGCCGGAACAGATGGGTACTTTACGCTGATCTATTCGGCAAAAACAAAAGTGGACTCCAGTTCCAAGACTTGGGAAGATGATTATACATCACCTCAGAGGCTTAACTTTGGCGATAAGATGAGCCTTGAAAAGAATGCTGTGAAATTTACTACTTCAGGACCTGCATCAGTAAAAGTCTGGTGGGTTCAGGGCGGAGATGACAGCCGTCAGATGGCAATCCTGAATTCTTCAGGCGAACAGGTGTCAATTACATCCGGCACCTATGTCAAGAATTCGCCTTATATTTCAGAACTTAGTGTTTCTGCTGCCGGAACTTACTATCTCGGTGGTGCAACCGGTAACAACAACATTTATAAGGTTGAAGTTACAGAAGGAGCTCCTGTAGTAGTAACACGTGCTGCATGGGATGAGGTTGCAGCTCCTGTAATCAGCACTGTTACTCTTGATGAAGCAAATGCAGGAAACATCCTTGTAAAGGTTACTTCAGAGATCGGAACAAACGGCGGTGACAAGCTTGTTGTAACAATGCTTGACAGCAAGGGCAAGGAAGTGGATTCTCTTAACTCTTCAGCAGAGAAGAAGGAGTTCGACTTCGCATTCACCCCTGAGAAGTCAGATAAATATACCTTCGTCGCAACTCTTTCAAGAGAGGATGAGGAAACTGTTAAGACAAGTGAGAAGTCAGAGGCGTTTGCATTTGTACTTCCTCTTAAGGCTCCTGAGTTCAAGAATGCTGTAAATATGGGTGGCGGTAAGGTTAAGGTAAACTTCTACTCCACACCTGAGGCTACAGCTTATGTACTGACAGCTACTGACAAGACAGATTCTACCAAAAAGCCTGTAGAAAAGAAGATTTCCAAGACAGCAGTTCTGAACAGTACAACAGAGTATACTTACTCATTTACCGGACTTACTGTTGGACACAGCTATGAGCTTTCACTTTACGCTACAAGATCTGCAGATAAGTCTGAGGCAAACACTCTGGAAGTTACGGTTACACAAAATGCTGAGACAGAGTGGGTATTCTCAGCCTTTGGACAGGGTGTTACCAAGGGAAGTACTTCTGGATTTACTAAGAATGATGACGGATCTGTGACGGTTTGGAACACAAACAACAAGGGCAAACTGGTTCCTGCTTCAACGGACGGACTTGCCTTCTACTACACAGCAGTGCCTGCAAGTAAGAACTTTACATTTACTGCCAAGGCTACAATTGACACCTGGACATTCACCAATGGTCAGGAAGGCTTTGGACTGATGGCAGCTGACAGAGTTGGAGTAAACGGAGACGGTTCCGTGTTCTGGAATAACTCTTACATGGCCAGCGGCACTAAAGTAGAGTACTACTATGATAAAGACAAAAAAGAAGTAACTAACGTAGATACTGCTGACAAGATCTCCATGAAGCTTGGACTTGGCGCCCAGGAAAAGGTTGGCGTGACAAAAACCAATCTTGAAAAGCTTGAGGCTAATGATACAGCGACAGTAAAGAGCGATTTCTCCAGCAAGATGTATCCTCTTGAGACCAGCTGCGGAGAAAAGGGTGCTGGAACCTACAATCTCTTTGGCAAAGAGGCCAGTGGTACGGTAAAGGGAACTGTTGAGAATCCTCTTACAGAGATTACTCTCCGCATCAGAAAGAACAACACAGGTTACTTTGTAAGCTATCTTGATGCTGAGGGTAATGAGCTGGGACTTCAGAAGTTCTATGATACCAAGGCGCTTCAGAAGCTGGATTCCAAGTATGTATATGTAGGTGTGTTTGCTGCAAGAACCTTCAAGGCAACCTTTAGTGATATTGAGCTTACACTTATCGACCCCAGCAAGGATGACAAGCCTGAATCTCAGACCATCACATATGTTGAGCCTAATTACAAGGTGCTTTCAGCAACATATTCAAACACCGAGAAATACACCTTCCAGTTCACAGGAAATGCTGATGGTGTACTTACTGTAACAGACAGAAACGAGTATGCGGTTCTTGATAACCTTAAGGTTAAATCCGGAGCAGTTACTACTGCAGCAGTAAGGCTTGCAAAAGGCGACAACAAGTTCACAGTTACATTTACTCCTAACAAGAGCTTCAGACCCGGCGGAGATGCATACAAGAGGCTTTCTTCCTATGAGACAGCCACCATCGAGCATGTGGTTTCATATGCAGCTCTCAACGATGGTGCGGAAAAGGTCTATGTGGCACCTTCGGGAACTGCAAAGGGAGATGGAAGTAATGAAAATCCTGTAGATATTTACACAGCGGTTAAATACGTTCAGCCCGGTCAGACAATTGTACTGGCAGGAGGCACATACAGCCTGAATGAAACGGTGATCATCGAAAGAGGTATTGACGGAACAGCTTCAAAGCCAATTAAGATGGTAACAGAAAATGGAAGAGCAGTATTTGACTTTAACTCAGCCTGCGCTGGCTTCATTCTTGCAGGTAACTACTGGAATATTAAGGGCATTGACTGCACAAGATCAGCCAATGGGGAAAAGGGTATCCAGGTATCCGGAAGTCACATCACTTTGGAGGATATCCACACTTACAACAACGGTAACACAGGTATTCAGGTAAGCAGATATCTTTCATCTGACAAGAGAGCAGACTGGCCTTCCTATAACCTGATCCTCAATTGTACATCCTACAACAATGCAGATGCCGGATACGAGGATGCGGACGGATTTGCAGCCAAGCTCACCTGCGGCGACGGAATCGTATTTGACGGATGTATCGCTTATAACAATGCTGATGATGGATGGGATCTATTTGCAAAGGTAGAGTCGGGATCTATCGGAGAAGTTACAATAAGAAACTGTGTGGCCTTCTCCAACGGCTTTGGCCTTGATGGCAAGACTGAAGGAAACGGAAACGGCTTCAAGATGGGCGGATCCAGCATGGCTGGCGCTCACAGACTGATCAACTCAGTGGCATGGGGCAACAGAGCAAAGGGTATCGACTCCAACTCAGGCCCTGACATCCAGGTATATAACAGCATGTCATTTAACAATGGCAGCAACAACGTGGCTCTTTATACAAATGATGCGGCCAACACCAACTACTATGTGGACGGACTTCTTTCCTTCAGAACAGAAGGAACATCAGTTGATGAGAACCTTAAGCTTAAGGGAACTCAGGATGAGGCAAGAGTTTATGGTGCAAACAACTTCTTCTGGGTTGGCGGAGCAAGCTCCAATGTAAACGGACTTGCAGTAGCTGCTGACTGGTTCGTTGATGGCGCGCTTGTAAGTCCTGTGGCAGATGCTGCAGATCCTCTTGCAGTTGCGACAGCACTCAGAACAGAGGATGGTTCCATTAATCTTGGAAACTTCTTAAAGCTAAGCGACAAGGGCAAGAAGGCTCTTGAGGATGCAGGACTTGCAGAATCAGAGATTGTTGCAACAGTTGACGGCAAATATGATGCACTGACAGATGAGAGCGCAATCGAGGGTTCAAGTGACAATGCTTCACAGAAGCTTGCCTTCGAGATTGAGAACTTCGATATTGAAAAGACCTATACAGGAAACAAGATCACTCAGGATATGACAGTTTACTACGGTGACACCCTGCTCAGACAGGGAGTCGACTACACTGTTTCCTACAAGAATAATGTGAAGGTAGGAACAGCTACCGCAACAATTGCCGGAAAGGGTAACTACTCAGGAAAGACAGTTGAGACCTTTAATATCGTTCCTGCAAATGTTGCAGATGCGGCAGTTGTGGTTACAGCGGTAAATGAAACCGGAAAGGCCGGCAAGAATCCTTCCGTTAAGGCTGCGGTTTACTATATGGGTAAGACTCTTTCTGTAAAGAAGGATTACACCATAGCAGCAGACTTCATGGCAGAGCCTGAAGTTGTAAAAGAGGGTGACGTAGAAGTAAAGCTTTACCCTGTGACAGTGACAGGTATCGGCAATTTTGGCGGAGTATTTACTGATGCAAAGCTCAAAGTATATCCTAAGGGCACAAAGGCTGTTACGGATTACACCGGATTCACAATGCTAAAAAACGGATCTATTGAACTTGCGGAAACAACATTTGAGTACACGGGATCAAAGATCGAGCCTGCTGTAAAGGTATATGCAGGTAAGGGCAGCAGCAAGGGCGAGGCTCTTGACGCAGCAAACTATGTAGTTGAGTACACTGGCAACGTCAATAAGGGAACAGCTACAGTAACAGTAATAGGTGTTGAGGCCGCTAATTGTGTCGGAACTCTTACTGCTAAGTTCTCGATTAAGGCAGTAGATATGGTGACGGCCAAGGCTGATGGAAAACTTGTTGTAACCATGTCGGATTCTGCAGAGTACATGAAGGGTGGAGCAAAGCCCGTGCCTGTAGTCGAACTTAACGGAGCAGTCCTCCGCGAGGGCGTTGATTACAAGCTTGCTTATCAGGGCAATACCAAGGTATCTTCCGCAGGCGACAGATCAGGAGTTGTTACCGTTAAGGGCATCGGCAACTTTACGGGATCAGTTGATAAGTCCTTTAGCGTAACAGCCAAGTCAGTGACCAAGGCAAGCGTTGTGACAACAGACAAGGCTGTAAAGAGCACTGCCAAGGGCAATAGCCTTATCTCCAAGCCTGTTGTATACGATGAGAATGGTAAGGCTCTCAAGGAAAAGACAGATTACACAGTTGAGTACTATTACGGTGGCAAAAAGATTGATGCTTCCACGACTCTTTCAGAGGGCAACAACATTGTGAAAGTTGTTGTCAAGGGTGTAGGCGGCTACACAGAAGATACAGAGGCAACATATTATCTCAGAGAACTTAAGAAGCTCTCCAAGGTAAAGAATGAAAAGATCGCTGCCCAGAAGTATACGGGAAGTGCTGTAAGGCCTGACGGACAGTTAAAACTCTACAATGTGATCGGTACAGGAAAGTCAGCCACAAACGTTTACCTCAACAGAGGTGTGGATTATGAGATCGTTCTCTGCTTCAACAATATTAACCAGGGAACAGCTACCTACATCCTCAAAGGTAAGGGCGAATACAGTGGTTACAAGACTGTTACATTCAAGATCAAGAAGGCAAGTGCCAGATAATTCTTGATACTGCCCCTTTTACAGAACGGCTATCCATCTGCGGATGGGTAGCCGTTCTTATACTGTTAATCGGTAGCAGGGTATGTTATAATCCATAATTATGAAAAAGATGGAATTGATCGCTCCCTGCCATTTTGGCCTGGAGTCAGTACTGAAAAAAGAAATAATAGACCTGGGATACGACATCACAGAGGTGGCGGACGGCCGTGTTACCTTTGAGGGTGATGCGGATGCCATCTGCAGGGCTAACATTGGTCTCAGGAGCGCGGAGAGAGTGCTTATCAAGATAGGCTCTTTTCACGCTGAGACCTTTGAAGAGCTGTTTCAGGGCACCAAAGAACTGCCCTGGGAGGAGTTTATACCCTCCGATGGCAGGTTCTGGGTCAAGAAGGCCAGCAGCGTCAAGAGTAAGCTCTTTTCCCCGTCGGACATTCAGTCCATTATGAAAAAAGCCATGGTGGAGAGGATGAAGACACACTACCACACCGACTGGTTCAAGGAGGACGGAGAGGACTTCCCTGTGAGAGTTTTCCTTATGAAGGATCAGGTGACGGTGGCCCTTGATACCACCGGTGACTCCCTTCACAAGAGGGGCTACAGGAAGCTTGAATCCAAGGCTCCAATAGCTGAGAACCTGGCTGCGGCGCTGATAAGCTTAACGCCCTGGCACGGGGGCAGGATACTGGTTGACCCATTCTGCGGAAGCGGCACTATTCCCATAGAGGCTGCAATGATGGCAGCTCATATTGCTCCCGGGATGAACAGGCATTTTACTGCGGAGAAGTGGACGCACATCATAACGCCCTCCAACTGGCAGGATGTCAGGGATGAGGCCAGGGATGACATCGTGACAGACCTGGAGGTGGATATTCAGGGATACGACCTGGATCCGGAGATGATAGAGATCGCCAGGATCAACGCCCGCAAGGCCGGAGTGGAGAACATGATCCACTTCCAGACCAGGGATATAGCGGATTTAAGCCACAGGAAAAAGTACGGCTTTATCATAACCAACCCTCCTTATGGAGAGAGAATCGGGGACAAGGATCTTTTGCCAAAGCTCTACAGGACCATAGGCGAGAGATACAAGGCACTTGATGCCTGGTCCATGTACCTGATCACCGGCTTTGAGGATGCTGAGAAGTACATCGGCAGAAAGGCCGACAAGAACAGAAAGATATACAATGGAATGCTTAAGACCTATTTCTATCAGTTCATGGGCCCCAAGCCTCCCCGTAGAAAAGAGTCACTATGACGGGTGAGGAGATGAAAAAGGTTGCCATAAAGGCCGGCGTTTTTGCTTTTGTATCTATGGCGGTCATGCTGCACAGGTCCCTTACCAAGCATATCCTGATAACGGATGCTGCGCTCTCTGACGTAGACAGGGGGAGCGGCGAGATTGTAAGTGAGCTTTTGATAGACAGAAATGTTCCTGAGGGCAAGGAGGATGCACTTATCATTCCTCTTCCGGGAAGTGTCAGTTCTGACAACATAATACTTGAAGACAGATATATCGACCATGAGCTGAGCATACTGATAAACGGCAGGGAGAAGGATTTTTATAAGAGCACGCCAATAGCCTTTGACCTTGACCTGATAGACAGTGCTGAATGTATCACCGGGGCTGACAGCGATAGCGTTCGCCTGGATTTTAAACTGGATGGGTTGTACGCCAATGAGAGTACATTGACGGATAATAACACCATAGAGGTGAGGTTCTTTAAGCCTTCAGACAGATACAGCGATATTGTGGTGGTAGATGCTGACTCAGAGATGGGGCTGGCCTCTGTGGCAGCGCGCTTTCTCAAGGAAGCTGCGGAGAAGGACGAGGAGCACAGCATCAGGATATATTACACAGGGCTGACGCAGGATGAGACTTTTGATAAGAAGGTTGCCCTGATACGGGACTGCGGCGCTAGTATGGTGCTAAGGCTTACAGAGGATGATTCTCTCGAGGCGGGAAGTATCAGCTCTTTTTATAACGGTGATTTCTTTTTGCGAAGGCTTTCAAATGCGGAGCTTGCGGATACGATATTAAAAAGCTGTGCATCGCAGGCCCAGGGACAGGCCGTCGGGGCTTTTGAAGCTTCAGAAGACCCGCTCCTTGACAGCCTTAAGATCCCTGCAGCGGGCTTGAATTTTGGATATGCATCTTCCGGTGAAGATGCGGAAAATGCTGTGAATGAGGCCTACCTCAAAAGGGTTGCGGAAGGGCTATATAATGGCATTATCAGTGCTTTAGAGGTGATGAGATGAGGATAGTATTTGCCACAGGCAATAAAGACAAAATGAGAGAAATACGCAAGATCTTAGGAGGCCTTAATGCTGAGATTCTTTCCATGAAGGAGGCGGGAGTCTTCGAGGATGTGGTGGAGGACGGCAATACCTTTTCGGAAAATGCAGCCATAAAGGCAGGTGCCATATACAGGCTTCTGGAGGAAAAAGACCCTTCCAAGGCTTCTGAGACAGTGGTTCTGGCTGACGATTCGGGCCTGGAGATAGACTATCTGGGCGGCGAGCCGGGAATCTATTCGGCAAGGTACCTTGGTAAGGACACCCCTTACACAGAAAAGAACCGTATTATTCTGGAAAGGCTAGAGGGAGTGCCGGATGAGGAGAGAAGTGCCAGATTCGTCTGCGCCATAGCAGCCTGTCTTCCGGGAGGAAAGAGCCTTTCCACTCTTGGAAAGATGGAAGGCCGCATTGCCTATGAGATAGCGGGAGAAAACGGCTTTGGCTATGATCCTGTATTCTTCCTGCCACAGTACGGCAAGACCAGCGCAGAGCTTTCAGAGGATGAAAAAAATGCCATAAGCCACAGAGGTAAAGCTTTAAGAGAGATGGCTGCGCTCCTGGAAAAGGAGTTTGAGTAAGATGCACAAATACCTGGTTGTCAGTGATACTCACGGACATGACGACAATTTTTATAAGGTTCTTGACCTGGAGGAGCCTGTGGATGGGATAATCCACTGCGGCGATTTTGAAGGATCTGAGGGCAGGTTTGCTCTGGCAGCTGATTGTCCCGTATATTTTGTGGCCGGCAACAATGACTTTTTTGCAGATCTTTCCAGAGAGCTGGAATTTGACCTTCAGGGCCACAGGGCATTTCTGACCCATGGGCATCACTATCTGGTCTCCATGGACCTTGAGAACATAAGATCCGAGGCTGTTTCCCGCGGGGCGGATATGGTTTTCTTTGGCCATACCCACAGGCCTGTGGCTAAAGAAATTGGCGGAGTATATCTTTTTAATCCCGGATCTCTGTCATATCCAAGACAGGAGGGGAGGCGCCCAAGCTACATGATTCTTGAGTTTGACGGTAGTGTCGTGTCCTATGAAATAAAATATCTTTGAATATTTTCAAAAACATGTTGACATATCTATTTCAAATACTATATAATACTATTTGCGTTACGGTTTTAGCCGCAGGGCTGAATCAACGGGGTGTGGCTCAGCTTGGCTAGAGCACCTGCTTTGGGAGCAGGGGGTCGCAGGTTCGAATCCTGTCACCCCGATCTGATATACCAAATCAGAGTACTTGCCGTTTCATTTAACCGTACGCGGGTGTAGTTCAATGGTAGAACACCAGCCTTCCAAGCTGGACACGTGGGTTCGATTCCCATCACCCGCTTTATGTGTCCGTAGCTCAGCTGGATAGAGCAACGGCCTTCTAAGCCGTGGGTCGGGGGTTCGAATCCCTTCGGGCACATTTTTTATATGGTGGCTATAGCGTAGTTGGTTAACGCGCCAGATTGTGGTTCTGGAGATCGAGGGTTCGAGTCCCTCTAGCCACCCTTTAAAATATGTATTACAATAGTATTGGTAGAAGCTCCAGCTAAATGTGGCTAAAGCTCTTACAACTTTGGGCTATCGCCAAGCGGTAAGGCACAGCACTTTGACTGCTGCATACGACGGTTCGAATCCGGCTAGCCCAGCTAGATGTGATTTACATCACTCGGAATTCAACACAATATAATATGGGATACTAGCTCAGGTGGTAGAGCACTTGACTTTTAATCAAGTTGTCGGGGGTTCGAATCCCCCGTGTCTCATTGAAAGGCCTTGTGAACAGAAATGCTCACAAGGTTTTTTTCATGTTTTTTAATCAATTTTTTCCCTCTATTTAATATCTGTCACTTATAATTGTAATGCTGGAAACACAGTTTTTTTCTGAGTCTCATCGAGGTGGAAGATGGATAAAAAGAAGATTCTGGTAGTTGATGATGACGAACTGTTTCGATTCAACACCAAGGAAATACTGTCTGCAAAATACAATGTAACTGTGGCCGAATCCGGTCAGGAAGCCCTTGAGCTATATGAAAAAGTAATGCCTGATCTGATCCTTTCCGATCTTATGATGCCGGGAATGAGCGGCTTTGATATGATGGACAGACTTAGAGCGAAATATAGATTTGTAATCCCTGTTATGTTTATGACGGGCTGCTCCGGTGATGAACATGAGCAGAAGAGCCTTACCACCGGCGCTGTGGACTATATCAGAAAGCCCTTTAAAGGCGATGTTCTCCTTAAGCGTATAGACAATATAATGTCTAATCTGATCCAGATTAAGGGCCTTAGAGAAGCGGCAGAGAATGACCTCATGACAGGTCTTTATAATAAGACTACCAGCGCTGAGAAGATTGGTGCTCTATTAAAGGACGGCAACGGAATTCTTTTGATGATAGATTTGGACTGCTTCAAGCTGGTAAATGACATTTACGGCCATGATAAAGGCGACAAGATACTGATAAAGTTCGCGGAGATCCTCAGAAGCGTTATGAGATCCACCGACATCATAGGAAGAGTTGGCGGGGATGAATTTATCGCCTTTTGCCAGAATACCAGAGATGAAGGAATTCTTAAGGAGAGAACCCGCTATCTCAATGAAAGGCTTGTTAGCTACGCCAGAGAGATTTTGGAAAGGGATATGAATATCCCGCTTGGCTGTTCCATTGGAGCCTGCATATGCCCGGATGAAGGCACGGATTATCCAACCCTCTTCAGTAAGGCTGATAAGGCTCTTTACGAGGTAAAACAGCACGGCAAACATGGTTTTTCCATATACAAAAAGGCGGATTCCGGTATTTCCGAGGATGCCCGTGAGAATTCAGAAATAAGGATGATCTTGGGGGAAAGAGAGGCCCAAAAAGGAGCCTATGTGCTTCCTTTGGATACTTTCAAATCTCTTTACAGATTCCTTGTGAGATTCGAGCGAAACTACGCCTGGAATATGTATTTCACTGTTTTTACCTTATCAAGTAAAACCCTTCCTTTAGACCAGTGCGTTGATAAATTCCTGGAGACCCAGACCCTCTGTCTCAGAGGTAGTGACATCGTTACCAAATACGGCAACGACAAGATCATTACAATCCTGATGAAGGCCACCTCCGAGGAGTACATGATCCCCATAGACCGTATCATGGCGAAGTGGAAAGAACTTCCAATGTCTGAGGAAGTAGATATTAGCATAGAAGCAGAGAGACTTTAAAACTGACAAAAACCGCTCATTGAGCGGTTTTTGTTTTAGAAATTACTTGGCGTATATTCTCTTTTGGTTATATCTTCACCGAGGCATATTTTGCCCTCTCCGGGATAGCCCATGGAAATGGTAAAGCTAATATTATAAATCTCACCGGTTTTTTCTGATTTGTATTGGGCTGAAGTATTGATGGTGTCCCAACCGGTATTATCATCGATGCGCCATTCAATAGTGTAAAATGTAGGGTCGTATACCTTGGTATATATGTCCCCGGAAATATCGACTTTGTAAGGACAACCGTATTTATCCGTTGATCTTACATATACCGGATCCCAAATGTTGGAAGGATCTATGTTGGTATATTGCATGGTAATGGCTTCAGTTTCCATGTCTGCCCACTTGTGATATGGATAAATAGGCGTGCCGATGTATGGATAAGCACTTCTTATTACCTGGCCCGGGCCGTTCTTAATGATGGTATAGTTTGGATTGTTGTCTGTAATAACTGTTGTACGGTCAGTCAGATCAATTGACTCGTCGCCATCCTCCCAATACTTGAAGCCGTTTAGTCCCGGGGGTACAGCGCCAAGTTTTCCCTGAGCAGTAGAGTTCTTTGTTTTTTCTTCGCTGCCGGAGGCTTCTGTAGAATTGTCTTTTCCTGTGTTGTTACCTGCGTCTGCAGAAAGAGCAGAATCCGTATGATAGAACTTGAATCCTGCCTGAGCAGCGGTGGCAGAGTCGGCAATGTAGATGTCCTCCACATTATCGATATGACAATGCGCAATGACGTCATCATATATGTCAAAAGAATCTGCTTCTATATTTATACAAAACTCAGGGGACAGGATAAATCCAATAGGCGTTCTGCCTTGCTTCCACCATAGAATCTGCAGGATCTTGGCCGGGGCATAAACATGATTGAACATGCTGTTCCTATCTGAGTCCATATCATATTCTTCGCATAACGAATTCAGAATTTCAGAATATTTTTTTGGGTCCGAAATTCTACTGTCATCAAAAATATCCCCAAAACCAGGAATATCATCAATCTTCTTGATGGTAAACTCGTGCTTTTTTCCATCAAGGTCAGCCTCATATTTGGCTTCGTCAAGAGCGTCATTTATTGAAATGAGGCTCCAGTATTCGGGCGCATCAACGGTCAGTCCCGGAATGGAAAGAGCTTTGACTTCTTCCACGGTTATCTCAGAAGCTGCTTCGTTGCTGTCCAGAGTAGTTGTGGCTAAAGAAGAGCTTTCACTGCTATCAGGAATAGACGTAGCTTCCGATGACTGGACATCAGGAACACTTACTTCAGGTGCGATTTCAGGCGCAGTTTCAGGTGAAGATTGATTGCCGCATCCGGAGATAAGCCCCATGAAAATAGCTGTGATCAGGCAAAAATGGAGTTTTATATCATGCTTTTTTATCATGTACAAATTCCTCTTCATAACACTTTTTAATACTATTATATACCTTAAAGCGAAAATGCAGTTATCCCAAGGGACTAGTGCGTGACAAGACCGCTAAATGGTAGTATAATTTCTATTCGTAGGACGCGTGGCGTCAAGCGGATATGGCGGAATTGGCAGACGCGCTGGATTTAGGTTCCAGTGGGCGACCGTGCAGGTTCAAGTCCTGTTATCCGCACGAATAAATAAGGCTGTTCATGGTATATCCATGGATAGCCTTTTTTATATATTAGGAAATTCCTCCGGATTTCCTAATATATTGTATGTATGGGCGAAATATGTATGAGTTCTTGAATGATAT
>JAEEGF010432449.1_pt1 | contig 25709 bp, 24 predicted proteins | sample 9134171 | NCBI WGS metagenome assembly JAEEGF01 (sample SAMN16246542, study PRJNA631951) | gut metagenome | biome: gut microbiome; feature: rumen; material: AP-attached | host: Bos | place: Iran: Karaj | collected 2018-10 | reverse complement strand
AGCGTGATCTGAAAGCGGAAGCAGAAGTCTTACGGCAGGAAATCGAAACACAGGAACAACAGAACCGGAATCTTGAACAGTTCATTCGGAAGGTCAGAAAATATGCAGAGCTGACAGAACTCACGCCTTACGCGGCTCATGAGCTGATAAAGGCGATCTATGTCGGGGCTCCTGACAAAAGCAGCGGGAAACGCCGCCAGAGCATCCATATCTGCTATGATCTGATCGGATTCATCCCGCTGAGTGAACTGATGGAAGAGGGAACGGCATGACCCGAAGATCATGCCGTTCCTGAGAACTATAAAACTGTCTTACGCGGCGCCCTCCGAGGAGGGCGCCATTTTTATGAGGGGAAGGAGGTTTATGAAAAAGTCTTGCATTTCTTTTGGATACTTGCATTGTATAGGGGAAGTATGAATTTCGAGTGTTGAAAAAATGGACGAATTGTAAACATTTGCCGGATTCAGGGCTTTACAGCGCTGAAATCGCCTTATATGATACGCTCATATCGATGTTTCCCGTCATGGGCCCGGCAGGACGAAGGAGGCTTCCATGAAGACTATTTCAAAGACCAGGATCATTGTCAGTCTGATCCTCAAACTGATTGTGACCGTATGCGCTGCGGCAGGTACATTTATCAGCGCCTATGCGGGCAGAGGCACCTTCATGGGCGGCAGCCGTGTGTTCATGTTCTTTACCATCCAGTCCAACATCCTGATCGCACTGATCTCAGTGATCGGAGCCGTTCTGCTTCTTAGGCGGAAGCCGGCCGGTACGGCCTGGTACGTCATCAAACTGGTGGGCACGGTTTCCATCACGCTGACCGGCGTGGTGTTTGCGGTGCTTCTGGCGCCGATCCTCGGGAAGGCGGCCTGGAATCTTCAGAATACGCTGACGCACGTGGTGGTCCCTGTCGCCGCGGTCGCGGATTATTTCGTCTCGGCTTCCGGCGCCCCGGTGCGGAAGAGGAGCGTGTGGTTCGTGCTCATCCCGCCGTTTCTTTATGTCATCTATGCGGCGATCGGTTACGTCAATGGATGGGAGTTTGTCAAAGGACAGATCTATCCGTATTTCTTCCTGAACTGGGGCGGCCCAGCCGGCGCATTTGGCTTCCTTCCGGAGTTTCCGTATATGGGCTGTGTCTGGTGGATCGTGACGCTGATGATCTTTCTGCTTTTGGTCGGCTGGTGTTATCTTTTGATCGCCGGCGCGATCGGGAAGCGTCTTTCCTCAGCCGATGAGCGCATCTGATGCGAGGACCATGTGATCTGAAAGCCTAAGGTCCACGTCGTATAATGTCACATTGGAAAGCCGGATGTTCGGCGAAGCGATGATGTTGTCGCAGGGCGGACCGCCTTCGACGGTCGTAAGCCCCGGATTCGCGATGTGAAAGCCGGCCCGGAGGAAGGGCTCGAATTCATCTCCGGTATGGGCGTTGAAATCTCCGAAGGCCAGGAAATACGGCTCTTTCTGAAACTCCTTCATGAGGAATGCATACTCCTGTTCACGGATCGGCCTGCGCTCTGCTTTCGGCATGGGATGCGTGTTGAAAAGGGCGATCCGAATGCCGCCGATCTCGGCATGGAACTTCTGCCAGCGGCGTGTGGATATCTCTCCGAAGTCTGCTTCTTCACAAGGTGTCACGGGGTGCTTCGAGAGCAGTCCGAGCCCGTGCCCGCCGAAATGCACCACATAGCCTTTGGGCGCAAAGACGGTCTCATCCGTCCGCATCGTGTGCGCCAGATCGAACCACGGATAATATTCCTGCACCCCGATAAAATCCGCCGAAAAACTCCCGTACACTTCCTCCCAGTACTGTTTCATCCGGCAGACCATGTCCGCCTCGTAGCCCATCCGGTAGCTCCCGTCAGGGAACAGCTCCGTCCGGTCGACGGGGTTTTTGCCCATGTGACAGATGTTGTGCGTCGCGACGCGAAGCCTGATATCGCTCATCGGGAAACCCTCCCTTGTTTTCTGCCTTGATTTTCCCACAAGCACAGCGGAATTGCAAGCCTTCGGGGCACTTGCGGTGACCGTGTTTCTTTGTTACAATATAACAGATTATGAAGATTTTTTTTGGCATCCTCTATTATACGCTCCAGTGGATCTTCGGCATCCTTCAGAATCTCATCGGATTCTTCATGTGGCTGGGGATCCGCCTGTTCGGCCGGGAAGACCGGCACGGCCGTTTCCGCTATGCGGCGGTGACAGGCTGGAAGAACGGAGGATCTATGGCTATGGGGATGTTCATTTTCGTGAGCCGCCATATTCCGCTTAAGGATCTCGAAAATGAACAGCCGGGAACGTATGAGGAACACATCCTGTCGCATGAGTACGGACACACCGTGCAGTCCGCGGTCCTCGGGCCGCTCTATCTTCCGGTCATCGGCCTTCCGTCGATCGTCTGGTGCAACTTTCCGCCGGCGGCGAAACGCTGGAAGAGCGGCAGAAAAGAATATGAGAGTTTTTATCCGGAGAAATGGGCCACCCGCCTGGGACTCAGGACCGAGGCGCGCCACAGAAAGCCCGTTGTTCTGACCACCGGAGAGAAGGACGGCGTTTCCGTATAAAACTCATTGACAATTCAAAAAAAGCCTACTATAATACGCTTGCTGTCCAAAAAGACAGTATGTACGTGTAGCTCAGCTGGATAGAGCGTCTGACTACGGATCAGAAGGTCGCGAGTTCGAATCTTGTCACGTACAGTGGGAAAGGGGCTTCTCTAAAGAAGCCCCTTTTTCGTAAATATGATCATCACGACCGGGAGAGTTTGATGAAAAAGATATGGATAACAGGTCTCCTCATTCTGGCGCTGGCGCTTTCCGCCTGCATGCCCGGAACGATCGAGACCGGCGAAACGCCCTGGGACGGATCGGGGAGCGAAAAAACCACCGAAGCGAACGGCAGCTCCGCAAACCACGGCGACGAGATCGTGACCCAGGAAGGGCAGACCCTGCCGTCCACGTCGTCCGAGGAGCCGTCCACCCCCTACGTATCGCCCAACGGACTGGATACGGACAGCGATGCCTACTGTGTGCTGGATGAGGAGGGCCAGATCCTTCTGAGCCTGAATCCCTATTCAGCCTATGCGCCGGCCAGCACCACGAAAGTCCTGACGGCGCTGGTCGCGGCCGAACACGCGGATATGGACGACATTCTGACGGTTTCCGAGAATGCGGTCCGTAACGTTTCTGTGTTCTCGTCCGGCATCGCGCCGTCTTTGAAACCCGGAGAGGAATTTACCGTCCGGGAGCTTCTCTATACCATGATCCTGCCGTCCACCAACGCGGCAGCCAACGTGCTCGCGGAAGGCATCGGCGGCTCGATCGAAGGCTTCGCGCAGATGATGAACGAAAAATGCGCGTCCCTGGGCCTCAGCCATTCGCATTTTGTGAACGCGCACGGCTGCGACGCGGACGGACATTTTTCTTGCGCCTATGATCTGGCCGTGATCCTGAAGGAAGCCTGCGGCCAGGAGGAACTTCGAAAGATCCTCGGTGCGGTCAGCTATTCTCTCCCGGAAACACAATACAATGCCGCACGGAACATGGCGGCGTCCGACGGTTTCACCAACGGCACTTATTCCCTTCAGGGTTTCTTCGCCGGCAAGCCCGGCAATACCGCGAACGCAGGCGGCTCTCTGGTAACTGCCGTTCAGCGGAACGGCAAGGCGTATTATGTCTCCACGATGCATTCTCTGGACCGGAAGCATTATGTCGACACGGTCAATGTGCTGAATGCGGCGCTTGCAAAAGAGAAGGGCACCCAGCCCAGACTGACCGCCTATGTCTATGACCTGAGCCTCAAACAGAATCCGTCAGGTGTGGATTTCACCTGGCGGCTGGCAAACGGCATCACGGACGTGCGTGTGATCTGGTGGAAGGTTTCTGAAGGCACGAATCATGCCCATTACATCGATGACGTGCCTAAGACACAGACCGCAACGATCCACGTGGATCTCACGGACAAAGCCACTTACATCCTTCAGGCGGCAGGCAAGGACGCGGCCGGAAACGACCAGATCGAAAGCATCCGCGTGCTGTTCACGGGCGGTCCGATGACGCCGGGCGTCACGGCCTGGAACGGCCAGTCCTTCTATGTGGACGCGAACGGCGTGTACAAGACCGGCGCGATCGAGACCGGCACCGACGTATACTATGCCTATGACGACGGCGGCCTGGCCACGGGCTTCGTCGGCGGACGTTTCTTCGCGGACGAGGATTTTAAACTGGTGACCGGCTGGCACAATTTCTCCGGGAACACCTATTATTTCCAGGGCGACGGCCGTGTCGTGACCGGCGATTACATCATTGACGGACAGCTTTGCCGCTTTGACAAATACGGACGGTATCAGAAATGAAGTGGCTGAGTTTTACGATCCATACAACGACGGAAGCAGAAGAACTGGTGACAGAGCTTCTTTCGGAGCAGGGGATCTCCAATGTGGAGATCCGCGACCGGAAGCCGGTGTTCGACCCGGAAACAGAAGCCATGTTCCGCGAAGTCATGCCGGAAAAGCTGATCGACGACGGACTTGCGGACATCGTGTTCTATCTGGCAGAAGGCGAAGAATCCGCTCCGGTGCTTCAGGCGCTTCGGGAAGGACTTGAAGAACTAAGGCTTTTTGTGAATGTCGGAGACGGCGGGATCACAGAAGGCGTGACGGAAGACGAGGACTGGATCAACAACTGGAAAGCCCATTTCAAACCCTTCATGGTCGGGGACATCCTGATCAAGCCCACCTGGCTTCCGGTTCCCGAAAATGTGAACGCCCGGCTGATGATCGAGATCGATCCGGGCACCGCGTTCGGTACGGGTTCGCATGAGACCACCAAGCTTTGCATCCATGCGCTCGAACACGAGATCAAGGGAGGAGAGCGTGTGCTGGACGTCGGCACGGGCTCCGGAATCCTGTCGATCGCGGCGCTGAAACTGGGCGCGGCGGAGGCTTTCGGCACGGACATTGATGAACTTGCCACCGAAGCGGCCGTCGAGAATGCAGGGACCAACGGAATCGCGCCGGGTCTTTTCACGGTACGGACGGGCGACATCCTGACAGATGAGAAACTGCAGGAAGAAGTGGGCTTTGAGTGGTACGACATTGTCGTGTCCAACATCCTGGCGGACGTGATCATTCCCCTCCAGAAAGAAGTGGTGCGGCATATGAAGCCCGGCGCGGTGCTGATCGTGAGCGGCATCATCCATACGAAGGCGGAAGAAGTCCGGCAGGCGATCCTTGAAAACAGCGCCCTCCGGCTCATGGGTTCGGAGACCTTGGGCGACTGGGTCAGTTTTACGGCGGAGAAAGTGCGCTGATGGCCAGATTTTTTGTGGCAAGAGAACAGAAAACAGACGATCGGATCGTCATTTCCGGAAATGATTTCCGGCATCTTCACGCGGTCCTCCGCATGAAAGAAGGCGATACGGTGACTGTGACCGTGGACGGCGTGGGCGTTTATGCCGCAAGGATCGCCTCTTTCGAGACCGATCAGGCCATACTTGAGGTGCTCTCGGAGGTCCGGGAGAGTCATGAACCCAAAAACCGCGTGACGCTGTTTCAGGGGCTTCCGAAAGGAGACAAGCTGGAGCAGGTGATCGAAAAGTCCATTGAGCTGGGCGCCTCGGAGATCGTACCGGTATTGATGAAGCGTTCGGTCGTAAAGCCGGATCCCAAAAAGGAAGAAGCCCGGACCGCGCGCCGAAAGAAGATCGCGGAAGCGGCGGCCAAACAGTCTCTGAGGGACGTGATCCCGGAGGTCCTTCCGACCATGAGCTTCGACGAAGCGGTCGCCTATGCCCGGGACCTGGACATCGTTCTGGTGCCCTATGAAGCCGCCGACAACATGGAAGAAACGAAGAAGATCCTCCGGGAGATCCCCGAGGATGCAAGGATCGGCCTTTTTATCGGCCCTGAAGGGGGTTTTGAGGGCGATGAGATCGAGAAGGCCCGGACGGCCGGCTTTAAGGTCATCAGCCTTGGAAAGCGCATTTTACGCACGGAAACGGCAGGTCCCGCGCTGATCGCGGTGCTGCTGTTCGGACAATAAAAAGAACAGATGAAAGAGGACGGTCTTCCGTCCCGAAACAACATGGCAGAGATTTATCTGGACAATTCAGCGACCACCCGCGTCTACCCTGAAGTGGCCTCCCTGATCGAGAAGATCATGGAGGAGGATTACGGCAACGCGGCGTCCCTTCACAGAAAGGGGATGGAAGCGGAACGTTACGTGAAGCATGCGAAAGAGCAGATCGCGTCGACGCTCCGGGTCGATCCGAAGAACATTTTCTTCACCTCCGGCGGAACGGAGAGCAACAACTGGGCCATCACCGGCGCAGCGCTTGCGAACCGCCGCGCGGGCATGAAGATCGTGACCACCGTCGTCGAGCATCCTTCGGTCCGGAACGTGGTGCGCTTTCTGGAAGATTTCGGTTTTTCGGCCGTTTATCTTCCGGTGGACCGGGACGGCGTCGTCCGTCTTGAGGATCTGAAAGAAGCGGTCACGCCGGATACGATACTGGTTTCGGTCATGTTCGTGAACAATGAGATCGGATCGGTGCAGCCGGTCGGCGAGATCGGCGCCTGGCTCAAAAAGAACCGGCCGGACACCCTGTTTCACGTGGACGCCATCCAGGCCTACGGCAAGTATGAGATCCGGCCGAAGAAGCTGGGCATTGACCTGATGTCCGTTTCCGGACACAAACTGCACGGCCCGAAAGGCGTCGGCTTTCTGTATGTCGCGGACCACGTGAAGATCAAGCCGCTTCTTTACGGCGGCGGCCAGCAGAAGGGCATGCGGAGCGGCACGGAAAATGTTCCCGGCGAGGCCGGTATGGGACTCGCGGCGGAAATAATGTACAAAAACCTCCCCGCCAATGTGTCCTCTATGTATGCAAGAAAACAAAGGCTGACGGAAGGACTTGAACGGATCGAAGGCGCTCACGTCAACGGAAAAAAAGGTCAGGAATCAGCACCGCACATCGTTTCCTGCAGCTTTGACGGCGTACGGAGCGAGGTGCTTTTACATGCGTTGGAGGCGAAACACATTTACGTCAGTTCCGGCTCCGCCTGCGCTTCCTCCCATCCGTCGGAGATCACGACGCTTCTGGCGATCGGCCTCAAAAAAGAGGAACAGGAAGGCACCATCCGCTTTTCTCTATCCGAATGGACGACGGACGAGGAGATCGACGAGACGCTTTCGGCACTTAAAGAACTCCTCCCGCAATTAAGAAAATTCACACGGAAGTAGACTATGGAATTTCATTCATTTCTCATCAAATACGGCGAGATCGGCGTGAAGGGCAAGAACCGCGTCGTCTTTGAAGACGCGCTCTGCCAGCGTATCCGCGTCGCGCTCCGGCCGGTCGGACATTTCAGGGTATTGAAGTATAACGGCCGCATCTATGCGGAGTCAGAGGCGGAGTTCGATTACGACGAAGTGATCGGCGCCCTCACGAAGGTATTCGGCGTGCTGTGGATCTGCCCGGTCGTGCGCATCCCGGATCTGGGCTACGCGGACCTCAAAGAGCATGTCCTCGCATACATGAAGGAAATGTACTCGGACGGGCCGTTTACCTTCAAGGTGGATTCGAGAAGGACCCGGAAGAACACCGAGAAGGACTCCCGGGAAATGAACGCGGATCTCGGAGAAGCGATTCTAAACGCCATGCCCGAGTCTCACGTGGACGTCCATCATCCCGACGTGCTCCTCAGGGTCGAGATCCGCGAGACCTACGTCAATATTTACTCCAAGGACATCAAAGGCGCCGGCGGCATGCCTCTGGGTTCTTCCGGAAAAGCGATGCTCCTGCTTTCAGGCGGCATCGACTCCCCGGTCGCGGGCTACATGATCTCGAAGCGCGGCGTCTATCTTGATGCGGTCTATTTCCACGCGCCGCCTTACACGACGGACCGCGCGAAGGAAAAGGTCGTCACGCTGGCCAGGCTCATCGCCCCCTACACCGGCGCCATCATGCTGCACGTCGTGAACTTCACCGAGATCCAGCTGGCCATTTATGAAAAATGTCCGCACGACGAACTCACGATCATCATGCGGCGCTATATGATGAAGATTGCGGAGATCCTCGCCCGGAAGAATAACTGCGAGGCGCTCGTGACCGGCGAATCCATCGGCCAGGTGGCTTCCCAGACCATGCAGTCTCTGGCCTGTACCGACGCCGTCGCCACGATGCCGGTCTACCGGCCGCTGATCGCCTTCGACAAGCAGGACATCATCGACCTGTCCGAACGGATCGGCACCTACGAGACTTCCATCGAACCCTATGAAGACTGCTGCACGATCTTCGTCGCGAAGCACCCGGTCACAAAGCCGGTCCTGGGCCAGATCGAGTACTCCGAGCGGGCGCTTTCCGAGATTTCCGAGGAAATGATCGCGCGTGCGGTCGAGACAGAAGAGAAGATCCTCTGCGAAGCGCGCTGACGTGAAAGACCCCGGTCCGTAAGGGCCGGGGTCCTTCCCGCAAAAGGAACTTTTATTGGATGATGTAAGGCTTAAGCGTCTTCAGGATTTCTTCCGCGTGCTCATCATCATGGATGCAGAGCTCGATCGGCTTACTGAGATCCAGAGAGAAGATGCCCATGATAGACTTCGCATCAACCACATAACGACCCGACACAAGGTCGAAGTCGGAATCAAAGTGAAGCAGGTCGTTGGTAAACGCCTTGACTTTGTCAATAGAGTTTAAAGAGATCTTAACAGTGGTCATCCTAAACCCTCCTTTCACTGTGATAACTCGATTTTAAGAGAACAATGATGAATTGTCAATCCGAAAAACTGAAAGGACTCCGGATCGCCTTCCACACCCTCGGCTGCAAGGTCAACCAGTACGAGACCGAGGTCATGGAAAATGAATCGTTAGGCGCAGGCGCCGTGATCGTCCCCTTTACGGACGAGGCGGACATTTACGTCGTCAACACCTGCACGGTCACAAACATTGCGGACCGCAAGTCCAGGCAGATGCTGCACCGCGCGCGGAAACTTGCGCCCAAAGCCGTGATCGTTGCGGCGGGCTGCTATACGGAGACCGGAGACAAGGCGGCGCTGTACGCGTCCGGCGTGGACCTGGTGCTCGGAAACGAGCGGAAGAAAGACTTTGTCGAGACGCTTTCCGCCTTTCTCAAGGAGAAGAAACTGCCTGAGAACCCGGACATCAACAAGGTTCAGGGCTACCGTCCGGAGTTTCTGACAACGGTGCATGAACATACCCGTGCGGAACTGAAGGTGCAGGACGGCTGCAATGAATTCTGCAGTTACTGCCTGATCCCTTACGCCCGCGGACGGATCCGCTCCAAGGCGAAGGAAGCGGTTCTCGAGGAAATCCGTGCGCTTACGGCGAACGGCATCCGGGAGTTCGTCCTGACCGGCATCCATTTGTCCAGTTACGGAAAGGACCTTCCGGAAGGGGAGGACCTTCTTTCGCTGATCCGCGCGGCGGCCGCGGTGCCGGGCGTGGAGAGGCTGCGTCTCGGTTCGCTGGAGCCCAGAGTCGTGACCGGAACATTTGCCCGGGAACTTTCGAAGATCCCGGAGATCTGCCCGCATTTTCACCTGTCGCTCCAGAGCGGCTCGGCTTCGGTCCTCCGCCGGATGAACCGGAAATACACACCCGACGAGTACAGGGAGGCGCTCCGGCTTCTCAGAGAGGCCTTTGACCGCCCCGCCATCACCACGGACGTCATCGTGGGTTTCCCAAAGGAGACCGAGGAAGAGTTCCGGGAGAGCCTGGAATTCGTCCGTGAAGCCGGTTTTTACGAGCTGCACGTCTTCCAGTATTCCCGCCGGAAAGGGACTGCAGCGGACCGTATGAGCGGCCAGGTGCCGGATGAGATCAAGAAAAGAAGAAGCGCGGAAATGATCGCCCTCGGCGAGGAAATGTCCGAAGCCTACCGCCGGGATTTCCTGGGCCGCATGGCGGAAGCGCTCGCGGAAGAGCCGGATCCGGACCATCCGGGCTCCTTTGGGGGCTACACACGCGAATACATCCGTGTGCTGATGAAAGCGGATGAGGCGGGCGAGATCGTCCGCGGCAGACTGAAGCTTCTTCATGGTTCTTATGCCGTTGAGACGGAAAAATGATGCAAATTAGATGAAAAAACAGACTTTCTGCAGTTATTTTTCAAAAAAACTTTCCTAAAAAATGTGAAGAATCTGCGAAATGCTTGAAAAGCTTGATGTGTACTGGTAAAATAAGCCTACTGGTGAGCGAAGCTCTATAACATGTGACAGCACAAGGAGTAACTATGGGCAACCTGAACCATACACAATTGATTCGTATTCCTGATCCCGCGGAGAACCTGGATCCGACCATGGATGCGGCGGCGGTGCTCCGCGAAGTATACGGCGCGCTGAAAGAGAAGGGCTACAACCCGGAACTGCAGATCGTCGGATACATCATGTCAGGCGACCCGACTTACATCACCAATCATAAGAATGCCCGCGCACTGGTCATGAAGGTGGAGAGGGACGAGCTTCTGTCGGAACTCGTGCATCACTATCTCGAGACGAAACTGTGAACGGGCGCGTGATCGGGCTGGACTACGGTTCCCGTACGGTGGGGGTCTCTGTAACGGACGCCCTCGGGATCACTGTGCAGCCTTTGGAAACGATCACCCGGAAGGAAGAGAATAAGCTCAGGCGGACGTGTGCCCGCGTGGAGCAGATCATAAAGGAGCTGGGAGTCACGGAGATCGTCGTGGGACTTCCGCTCCATCTGAACGGAGAAGAATCAGCGAGTTCCGCAAAGGCGCAGGCATTCGGAGAAATGCTTCATCGCCGGACGGGACTGGATGTGCATTATCAGGACGAGCGTCTGACGACGGTGGAGGCGGATGAGATCCTCGAGGAGACGGGCGTTCAGGCAAAGGACCGGAAGACGTATATCGACGCGGTGGCGGCAAGCCTGATCCTGGAAGATTTCCTGGCGGCACGCGCGCGCCGTGAGAAGAAGGATCCGCAAGAAAGTTCAGACGCATATCCCGGGGAGGTAGGATGATGGAGACGGAAAAGATCGTATTTACGACGGATGACGGCGAGGAGATCCTCCTGTATGTCATTGAGCAGACACGCATTTCAGGCGTGAATTATCTTCTCGTTTCGGAAAGCGAAGACGAGGAGGCGGAATGCGTCATTCTCCGCGACACTTCGACCGATGCGGATGCCGAGGCTTCCTACGAGATCGTGGAAGACGACGATACGCTGGCCGCGGTGGCCGGTGTGTTCAGGGAACTTCTGGAGGACACCGACTTGAAATGAAGCGGACGGGCGGTTTGCGCCCGGTCCCCTGTCGTGCAGATTTCCGGCCAATGGCCGATCAGATGATAAAGGAGCATTATGCCAAGAGCGAAGAAAAACATTTATGACAACGTAAGCCCGAGGATCGTGAAAGTGATCCCGCTCGGCGGCCTGGAACAGATCGGAATGAACATGACCGTGTTCGAATACGGCCAGAGTCTCATCGTCGTGGACGCGGGACTCGCCTTCCCCGGCGGCAATATGCCCGGCGTGGACTTTGTTCTTCCGGACATCACCTATCTGAAGGAGAATCAGGACCGCATCAAAGGCTTCTTCTTTACCCACGGACATGAAGACCATATCGGCGCCGTGCCCTATGTGCTCAAAGAGGTCAACGCGCCGATGTACGGCACAAAGCTTACGATGGCCCTCATCGAGAGCAAACTGGAAGAGCGCGAAATGAAGGACATCGCCGAGATCCACGTCGTCCAGTTCGGAGACGTCATCGATGCCGGGGATTTCACCGTGGAATTCATCCGCATCAACCATTCCATTCCGGATGCCTGCGCGCTGGCGCTTCGTTCCCCGGCGGGCACGATCCTCCACACCGGCGACTTCAAAGTGGACTTTTCGCCCATCGTCGGCGAATCGGCGGACCTTCAGCGTCTGGCGGAGATCGGAAAGGAAGGCGTTCTGGCGCTGCTTTCGGATTCGACGAACGCGCTCCGGCCGGCTTACACGCCTTCGGAGCAGCTCGTCCGCGGGACTTTCGACTCCATTTTCTCTTCCAACAAGGAATCCAGGATCCTGGTGGCCACTTTCGCTTCCAACCTGAACCGCGTGCAGCTGGTCATCGACTCAGCCGCGAAATTCGGACGGAAGGTCGCGATCGAAGGCCGTTCCATGGTCAATGCGATCGAGATCGCCCGCCAGCTCGGCTACATCCGTTTCCCGGACAATGTGCTGGTGGACATTGAAACGGTCAACAACTATCCGGATTCGGAAATGTGCATCCTGATGACCGGGTCTCAGGGAGAGGCCATGGCGGCGCTTTCCAGAGTCGCGAACGGTCAGCACCGCAAGATCTCCATCACGCCGAATGATACCGTTGTCTTCAGCTCGACGCCGATCCCCGGCAATGAGAAGGCGGTCTCCGACCTGATCAATGAGATCGCAAAGCGTGGCGCGGCGGTCCAGAACAAGGCGACCCACGTCTCCGGACACGCCTGCGAAGAAGAACTGAAACTGATCTACGCGCTGACGAACCCCATGTACGCAGTGCCGGTCCACGGCGAATTCCGCCACAGGCAGGCCAACGCGAAGATCGCGGAGATCATGTCCGTCCCGAAAGACCATGTCATTCTGATCAATTCAGGCGACATTCTGGAACTCTCGAAAGAATCTGCCGCGGTGACCGGAGAAGTGCCGCACGGCGGCGTCATGGTGGACGGCCTCGGCATCGGCGACGTCGGGAATATCGTGCTTAGAGACCGCCAGAATCTTGCGGAAGAAGGCATCATCATCGTCGCAATGTCCGTCAGTAGAAGCACCGGCCAGCTCCTTGCGGGCCCCGAACTCATTTCCCGCGGATTCGTCTATGTACGGGAGTCCGTGGACCTGATGGAAGGCGCAAGAAAGGCTGCCCAAGAGGCCGCGGAGCGCTGCCTCGGCATGAAGATGACCGACTGGGGCCGCATCAAGACGGAGGTCCGGGAAGCCCTCGGCTCCTATGTGTGGCGTACGGTGGAAAGAAATCCGGTGATCATTCCGATCATCATGGAGATCAGCTGATCTGATACGATGGAAAAAAGAAAAGCTCAAAAACAGGAACGGCCAAAGCAAAAACAGGACGCGTTCCATTATCTGAAATTTGCGATCATGGTGCTGTTTATCGCCATGGTCGCGCTGCTTGCCGTCTTCGGTTATCGTTTTGGCGAGGCGCTGTTCAGCGACGAGGCCGTTTCCGAGCCCGGAAAAGGCGTTGAATACACGCTTCAGGTCGAACCCAGAGAAAGCGTTCTCACGATCGGAACGGACCTCAGAGAGCACGGAATCATCCGCTCTGCGGCGGTATTCTTCATCCAGTCCAGGCTGTACAGCCTGAAGATCGACCCCGGCACCTACAAGGTCAGTTCGGATCAATCCTCCAAAGCGATACTCCGTATGCTGAACCAGAAGTACGAGGAAAACCGGCGAAAGCAATAGAAAAGAACTGGCGGCCTCAGGGCAGCTTTCTTCCGGCCGGGTACTGAGCGGCCGGTTCATTTTTTGAAAGACCCTTTTGGGACCTTCCCGTAAAGAGAGGAAAGACCATGAATATCCCGAACAGCTATGAGCTGATCCGCAAGGCCGAACTCCCGGAGATCGGTGCCGTTGCCTATCAGCTGCATCACAGGAAGACGCAGGCGAAATTCCTGCTTCTTGAGACGGAAGACGACAACAAAGTCTTCTCGGTCACCTTTAAGACGACTCCTGAGAACTCTGAAGGAACCCCGCACATTCTGGAGCATTCGGTGCTCTGCGGATCGGAGCTTTTCCCCGTGAAGGATCCCTTCATGGAGCTCGCGAAGGGCTCATTGAACACCTTCTTGAATGCGTTTACCTACCCCGACCGAACCTCCTATCCGGTCGCGAGCCAGAACGAGGCGGATTTCCGGAACCTGATGGCGGTCTATATGGACGCCGTCTTCCGCCCGAACATTTACAAGACCGACAAGATCCTCAGACAGGAGGGCTGGCATTATGAAATGGAGGACACCGAAAGCCCGCTGAAGCTGAACGGTGTCGTCTACAACGAGATGCGCGGCGCCTATTCGGACCCGATGAGCGTTCTGGACACGGTCGCCATGGAGCGCCTCTATCCAGGGACGACTTATGCCTATGACTCAGGCGGCGACCCGAAGGACATCCCGGGTCTGACACAGGAAAAGTTTCTGGCCTTCCACAAGCGGTTTTACCACCCCTCCAACGGATGGTTCTATCTATACGGCAACATGGACTTTGAGGAACGGCTCAACTGGCTTGATGAAGCTTACCTTAGCCATTACGAGGCGATCGATCCGAAGACCGACGTGCCTCTGGCCCCCCATAGCGGCGAAGTCCTCCGCGCAGTCTGTCCCTACAGCGTGCCGGAAGGCGACAGCGAAGCCAAATGCTATTTCCAGAAAGCCATCCGTGTCGGCGGATTGTTTGACCCGGTGGAATCTCTGGCCTATCAGATCCTGGCATTCGCGCTTTTGAACGCCCCGGGCGCCCCGGTTCGTCAGGCGCTTCTGGACGAAGGCATCTGCGCAAATGTATCCGGCTATCATGCTTCGTGGTTCAGGGAGCCGAATTTCTCCATCGTCGCACAGGACGCGGAGAAGGATGCGTTTGAGCGCTTTGACGAAGTGCTGACCCGTGCGCTTTCGGAGCAGGCCGGGCACGGGATCAATAAGCGCGCGCTTCTGGCGGGCATTACGAATATCGAATTCACCATGCGCGAGGCGGATTACGGGAGCTTCCCGAGAGGCCTTGCCTATTGGAATATCCTTTCGGACGCCTGGCTGCATGATGAAAATGAAGCCTTGGGGCTTCTTCATTTCGATCCGCTTTTTGTGAAACTCAGAGAACTCGTCCAGGGAGATTATTTCGAACAGCTTCTCCGCGATAAGATCCTGAACAACACGGATGCGGTGCTCATCGCCCTGGAACCCGAGGAGGGCCTCACGGAGAAAGAAGACCGCGCGCTGGCAAAGAAACTCGCGGATTATAAAGCATCCCTGTCCGAGGAAGAGATCCGGAAGATCGTCCGGGAGACAGCGGAACTCAGGGCTTATCAGGAAACGCCCTCTACGCCTGAAGAACTGGAGAGCGTGCCGCTTCTGGATCTTTCCGAGATCGACCCGGAGCCGCGCGCCGTGCACAATGAGGAGCGCTCAATCGCCGGCGTCCGGACCATTTACCATGAAGCGGTCACGAGCGACATCGGCTATCTGGACGCGTTTTTCTCGCTTGAAGGGCTGCGCGGGGAAGACCTCGTCGTGGCAGGTCTTCTAAAGAACCTGTACACGCAGATGTCCACCGAACATTTCAGCTACAACGATCTGACCAATGAGATCGGTTTGTTTACGGGCGGGATCGGCGCCTCTACAAATCTCCTCACGAAACTGGACTCGGAGGAGATCCTGGAGCACTTTGTGCTGTCCGCGAGATACCTTCGGAAAGATACCCGTGACGCGGTCCGGCTTCTTACAGAGGTCTTCGGACATACCCGTTTCGAGGATACGGCCCGGATCCGGGAAATCCTTTCCGAGATCCGTGTCAACATGAAAGACACACTCGAAAACTCCGGGCATGCCACCGCCATGCAGCGGGCGCTTTCCTACACCAGCCCGGTAGCCTATGAGAACGAGCGTCTGTCCGGTCTGGAATTCTACCGCTACGTGGACGGGCTCCTCAAAAACTTCGATGCCGAGAAGGACGCGCTTGTCCGAAAACTCTATGCCGTCGAGCGCGAGATCCTGAAGAAAGGCAACCTGACCCTGTCCTTTACCGGCGGACAGGAAGAATGGGGGGCGATCCGGGAAGCCCTTCCGGCCTATCTCGAAACGCTTCAGGGCGGCGCTTCAGAGCGTGCGCCGAGGACCTTCCAAAAAGCACTTCTGAACGAAGGCTTCAAGACCGCGTCTCTTGTGCAGTACGTTGCCTGGGGCGGAAATATCCATGACGCCGGTTTTCGGAAATTCCCGGAGGGCGTCATGAACGTCTTCCGCCAGATCATGGGCACCGAGTATCTCTGGATCAATCTGAGGGTCAAGGGCGGCGCCTATGGCTGCATGGTGCGTTTTGATACGGACGGACGTCTGGTGTTCTGCTCGTTCAGAGATCCGCATCTCAAGGAAAGTCTGGATATTTACAAAGGCGTCCCGGAGTATCTTAAGACCCTCGAGATCTCAGACAGAGATCTCCGGAAATATATCATCGGCACCTTCGGCATGGTGGACAGCCCGCTTCTGCCCGCAAGGCAGGGCAGGGCCGACATGCTTCTGTGGCTGGCCGGCGCGACGGTTGAACGGCGGAGAGAAAACCGCCGTCAGATGCGGGAGTGCACCGTGGAGGATCTTCGCGCGCTGAGCCCCTTGATCGAAGGCGCGCTTACGACCGGCGGCATCTGCGTCGTGGGATCGGAACAGAAGATCCGGGAGAACGCGGAGCTCTTCGGAAGCATCAGTGGATTCACGGGAGAGTGAGAAATGGCAAATCAGGCAAATAAAACCAAATCGGGTTTTGTCAGCATCGTCGGACGCACCAACGTTGGAAAGTCCACGCTGATGAACCACCTCATCGGGCAGAAGATCGCGATCACCGCGAATAAGCCCCAGACGACCCGGAACCGTATCCAGACGGTCTACACCGACGAGAGAGGGCAGATCATTTTCCTGGACATGCCGGGCGTCCACAAGGCCAAAAACAAGCTCGGTGAATTCATGATGAAGGAAGTCCGCGAGACCGTTCCGGAAGGGGACGTCATCCTCTTCGTCGTGGAGCCGTCGGATTTCATCGGCACCAACGACCGGGAGATCGCGGAAAAGCTTTCCGGGATGGGAAAGCCGGTCATCCTCGTCATCAATAAGATCGATCTGGCGGACAAGGAAATGCTGAAGAAGGCGGAGGAAGCCTGGTCCGAGGTCATGCATTTTGACAAGATCCTGAAAGTGTCCGCGCTCCGGTCCGTCCATACATCCAAGCTGATCGATGCGATCTTCCGCCTTCTGCCGGAAGGTCCGCTGTACTACGACGAGGATACGCTGACGGATCAGCCCATGCGGCAGCTGGTGGCGGAAATAATCCGCGAGAAAGCGCTCCGGTCGATCGAAGACGAGATCCCGCACGGCATCGCCGTCACGATCGAATCCATGACCCAAAGGAAGAACGGCCTCTGGGACATCGAAGCTTCCCTGATCTGTGAAAAGGAGTCCCATAAGGGCATCATCATCGGCAAGGGCGGGCGCATGCTCAAGAAGATCGGCGCCCAGGCCAGGGAAGACGCGGAGAAGATGCTGGAGAACCAGGTGAATCTGAGGATCCTGGTCAAGGTCCGTCCGGACTGGCGGGATTCCGAAGTGCTCTTGAAGAATTTCGGCTATCAGGAGACCCGTAAGGACAGCGACTGATATGACAGAAACCGTAGAAGTCAACGGAATCGTGCTTTCTTCCATGCCCGTCGGAGAGGCGGACAGGCGGCTTAGCGTGCTCACGAAAGAACTCGGGAAGATCTCCTGCTTTGCCAGAGGCGCACGCCGCCCCACGTCCGCGCTCGTCAGTGCCACGAGGCCGTTTGCCTTCGGGCGCTTCTATCTGTATTCCGGAAGAGATTCCTATACCTTGAACCGGGCGGAGATCACAGAGTATTTCGAGCCGGTCGTGATGGACGTTCCGAGCGCTTCTTACGGGATGTATTTTCTGGAACTTTCGGGCCGCTTCGCCCAGGAAAATGTGGACGAGGGGGCGCTTCTCACGCTGCTTTACTACAGCCTCCGCGCACTCACGAATGAACGGCTGGACCGGAAACTGGTGATGCGGATCTTCGAAATGAAAGCGCTCACCCTGGAAGGCTTCGCGCCGGAGTTTACGGAAGGGGAAGGCTTCGCGGCACGCTACGAACTGAGTAAGAGCGCCGTATATGCGCTCAATTTCATCGAACGCACCGATATTCCGAAACTCTTTACCTTCCTGGTCACGGAGGAAGTGCTTTCGGAGATGGGCAGGGTGTCTGAGGACCTCTTAAGCCGCGCGCTGGACCGGCCCCTCAAATCCCGGGAATTCATCGACCTTCTGAACTGAAAATGAAGTCGCGGAAGTACACCTGTTTTTCCGATGAGAAGGATTGACACAGTTTGTGACTTCCTCTTGAAATGAAAGGCTTTTTTTGCTAAAATTGCTTTTGCTTATAGGATTTCCACAAGCAGTTTCATTGATTCGAGGTTATCGATATGATTAATAAACGGCGTCTGGCCTGCTTTTCACTGGCCCTTCTTCTGATCCTGGGGCTTCTTTGCGGGTGCGTCCGGCAGGATGAAACGGAAAAACTCAATACGTTCGGCGGCACGAAGGACAGTTTCTATCTGTTCACCGACCTTGCGGTCCAGGATGTCACGATCGAGAATTTCGAGACGAAGAAGTACGACGTGAAGGAATATCAGGGCTTCCTCGAAGAGGAGATCGCGGAGTATAACAGGACGCATGCCTACACCCCGAAATCGGCGGACGGCGCGCCTGCTTCTCCGGACGAACCGCATTATTCAGAGTCTGTAACGCTTGTGCGCTGCGAAGTGCTGAACGAGAAGCTTTTCCAGAGTCTTCTTTACGCCACGGCGGCCGATTACAACAGTTTTCCGGACAATCAGATCGTTCTGAGCCGGAAGAACGGCAGCGGTCTTGTGACGGGCACGCTGGCTGAGGCGCCTGACGTTTTAAGAAAGACTTCATTTGTCACACCGAACGGAACGAGCGTGGACCTGGAGTCCATCATCACGTCCCAGAAGGCGGCGGAGTATCGCTTCATGCTGGCAGACTTCAGCTGTGTCATGTACGGAGACGGCGAGATCATCGCCTACGCGAACGGCATGGAATACAGCAAGGAGAATAACTGCGCCGGCATCGGTAAAGCAAAATACGCGATCATGATCTTCCATTGATTGACCGGAGATCCTGATCCTTACGAAGACAAGCGGCCAGGCCTCCCGAGAGATCTGGCCGCGTCTTCTTCAAACAAACGATATATTTTTCGGAGGCAGACATCATGGAAAAGACCATGGAGAAGATCGTTTCACTGTGCAAAGCCAGGGGCTTCATCTACCCGGGTTCCGAGATCTACGGCGGACTTGCGAACACCTGGGACTACGGCAACCTGGGCGTGGAACTCAAGAACAATGTGAAACGCGCCTGGTGGCAGAAGTTCATCCAGGAGTCCCCTTATAATGTCGGCGTGGACTGCGCGATCCTCATGAACCCGCAGACCTGGGTGGCGAGCGGCCATCTGACGAAGTTCGACGATCCTCTGATGGACTGCAAGGCCTGCAAGTCGCGCTACCGCGCAGACCAGCTCATCGAGAGCTATATGAATGAGAAAGGCCTTCAGGCGGAGAAACCGCTGGATGCCTGGACCAATGAGGAAATGGAAGCCTACGTCGAGAAAGAGCAGATCCCCTGCCCCTACTGCGGCAAGCATGACTTTACCGGCATCCGCCAGTTCAACCTCATGTTCAAGACCTTCATGGGCGTCACGGAAGACGCGAAGGCCACGGTCTATCTGAGACCCGAGACCGCGCAGGGCATTTTCGTGAACTTCAAGAACGTCCAGCGCACCTCCCGGAAGAAACTGCCCTTCGGCATCGGCCAGATCGGCAAATCCTTCCGGAACGAGATCACGCCCGGCAACTTCACCTTCCGCACCCGCGAGTTCGAGCAGATGGAACTGGAGTTCTTCTGCGAGCCCGGCACGGATGAGGAATGGTTCCTCTACTGGAGAAAGTTCTGCCATGAATGGCTTCTGAAACTGGGCATCAAGGATGAGGAGCTTCGTCTGAGAGACCACGATCCGGAAGAGCTGGCTTTCTATTCCAAGGCCACGACGGACTTCGAGTTCACCTTCCCCTTCGGATGGGGCGAACTCTGGGGCATCGCGGACCGCACGGACTACGACCTCAGCTGCCACGAGAAAGTCTCCGGACAGGACATGAAGTACTTCGACGAGCAGAAGAACGAGGCCTACATCCCCTACGTCATCGAGCCCTCGCTGGGCGCCGACCGCGTCGTTCTGGCCTTCCTGTGCTCTGCCTATGACGAGGAGAACCTGGGCACGGAAGAGAAGCCCGACGTCCGCACCGTGCTTCATTTCCATCCCGCGCTTGCGCCGGTCAAGGTCGGCGTGCTGCCGCTTTCAAAGAAGCTGAACGAGCCTGCCGAGGCGCTGTTCATGGAACTTTCGAAGAAGTTCAACTGCGAGTTCGACGATCGCGGCTCCATCGGAAAGCGCTACCGCAGACAGGACGAGATCGGAACGCCCTGGTGCGTCACCTACGACTTCGATTCCGAGACGGATCACTGTGTCACGGTCCGCGACCGCGACACCATGGAGCAGGTGCGTGTGCCGATCGACGGGCTCGCGGCCTGGTTCGAGGAGAAAATGGTCTGGTAACTCATATTGTGTCTGAGAAACGATCGGGCTTCGTCCCGGTCGTTTTCCATAAGGAGGGATCCATGCGTCCGAACCGCGTTTTCCTTATTCCGGAAGGGAAGAAACAATACAAGGCGAACCTTCACTGCCATTCCACGATCTCGGACGGGCGGTTCTCGCCCGAGGAGATCAAGGCGTTGTACAAAGGGGCCGGCTATCAGGTCGTGGCGCTCACGGATCATGAAGTGATGGTGCCCCATGAAGATCTGAACGATCCGGACTTCCTGATGCTGACATCTTACGAGGCCGCGATCTACGGAGATCTGGATCTTCCGAAGCCCATGCGCCGGTTAAGCCATCTGAACTTTTACGCGAAAAGACCAGGCACGATGAAGATGCCATTTTTCAATACGGCGGACGTCTTAAAGCTGGACAGACCGCCCGACGTCAGCCTGGCGCATTTCGACGGACCGGAGATCGATAAGGAGTACTCTGCGGAGGGTCTGAACAAACTGATCCGGATCGCAGGGGAAGCCGGTTTCCTGGCCTGCCTGAATCATCCGACCTGGTCCATGGAAGACGCTTCCGTCTATACGCAGCTTCAGGGCCTGTTCGCCATGGAGATCTTCAATACGGACTGTGAAGTCGGAGGCTATGCGGCATATTGTCCGTATATTTACGATGAAATGCTTCGGAGCGGGCAGCGGATCGCCGCAGTCGCGACGGACGATACCCACAAGGAAGAAGATCTGTTCGGCGGCTTCAGCATGGTCTTTGCGGACCGGCTGGACTACGAGGAGATCACCGGCGCGATGGAGCGCGGTGATCTGTATGCCTCGCGCGGACCTCTGATCCATGCGCTTTGGTTTGAAAACGGAGTCTTTCACATCGAGACCTCGCCTGTCCGGCGCATCGTGATCACGAACAGCGGGAGAAGAAAGGATGATCTGTCCGTCCGGACCGCGGCGCCCGGAGAATATATCACTTCCGCGGAATTCGCGCTCTCGGATCTGGACCTCTACGTCCGGTTCACGGCAGAGGACGAACATGGCCGGACTGCGAACACACGGGGCTATCGAAGAGAAGAGTTTACGGATGAACCCGCCGCTGTCCGGGATCTTCTTCACCGGAAGATCGGCGGCTTTGAAGGATGAAGCGATGTTTGATCAGAATGGCTTTGACCGCTGGGCGGAAGAATACGACGAGGACGTGATCCGGACCGACGAGGCAGAGGCGTACCCATTTGCCGGATACCGGAAGATCCTTCATGCGATTACGGAACGGATCCTCGAAAGCGGTGCCGGTGAAGTGCTGGAACTGGGCTTCGGGACCGGGACGCTTGCAAAGAGGCTTTACGACCGCGGCATCCGGATCTTCGGGCAGGATTTTTCGGAGAAAATGATCGCGGCCGCGCGGGAAAAGATGCCGGAAGCAGCGCTGTTCCTTGGAGATCTCCGGGAAGGTCTTTCCGCGGAGATCCGCGCCCGGCGCTATGACGCGATCGTGGCGACCTATGTGCTTCATCACATTCCGGATGAAGAGAAGCCGGCATTTCTTCTTGGCCTCATGCCGCTTCTTCGGAGCGGAGGCTCGCTCTATATCGGAGACGTGGCTTTTGAGACGAAGGAAGATCTGGAGCGCTGCCGCAAAGAGAGCGGCGACGAATGGGACGACGAAGAGGCCTACTTCGTGGAAGAGGAGACCAAAGCGTATCTCCCTGCGCTTCATTATGAGTTCTTCTCCCGCTGCGGCGGACTGATGACCCTCAGGAATCCGGTCTTTATGACGGAGCGGCTCATGATGAGGCGCTGGGAAGAAAGCGATGCGGAAGAACTCTATCCGCTGGCAAGTGACCCTGCGGTGGGGCCGATCGCCGGCTGGCCGCCGCACGGGAGCGTGGAAGAGAGCAGGACCATTATCCGCTCCGTGCTTTCGGGCGCCGAGACCTATGCGATCCTCCGCCGGGAAGACGGATGCCTCATCGGCTCCGTCGGACTCCACCTCAAAGACCACACCGACCTCACCGGGCGGGCGGATGAATGCGAACTGGGCTACTGGATCGGGAAGCCTTTCTGGGGCCATGGCTATATGACTGAGGCGGCACGGGAAATGCTCCGGCACGCCTTCATGGATCTCAGGATGCGCGCCGTCTGGTGCGGCTATTACGACGGCAATGAGCGCTCCCGCCGCGTGCAGGAAAAATGCGGCTTCCATTATCAGTGGACCTCCGACGACGTGAACGTGCCGCAGATGAACGAAACGCGCCGCGGCCACGTCAACCGTCTGACGAAAACGGAGTGGCTCACGGAGGAGGCGCTCCGGCGGGCGGCTTTGGCCGCGGAGAAGCCGGAAGAGACCCGGATCCGTCCGATGACGATCGAAGACTATGATCAGGCCTATGCACTGTGGCTTTCCACGAAAGGCATGGGACTGAACGACCGGGACGACTCCCGGGAGGGGATCAGACAGTATCTTCTGAGGAACCCGTCCACTTCATTTGTGGCGGAAGAAGGAGTGGAGATCGTCGGTACGATACTTGCGGGGCATGACGGCAGGAGAGGCTGCATTTATCATCTGGCGGTCCGCGAAGACCATAGACGACAGGGGATCGCTTCCCGGCTTCTCGAACAGGCGCTTACGGCCCTCCGTGCGGAAGGCATCCGGAAAGTCTTCCTGGTGGCTTTTCGGAACAACGAGGATGGCAATGCCTTCTGGGAGAGCCAGGGCTTTGCACTTCGGGAAGACCTGAGTTACCGGGACAAAGTGCTGATGGAAATGCTCCGCATCGATACATGAGGCGTGGTCGAAACTTGTGAGGAAGCTTTGCTCTCACAGATGGGGATCACAGGAGTTTTCTGAAACTTGTGAGAGAAGACTCTTTGAGCCTGAGAGGGGAAAAGATGGATTACAGACGCTTGGATTATGAATCGCTGAGGACGCTTTGCACGCAGGTGTTCCACGGATACGGCTTTTCGGAAGACGAAGCCCGGGAGATCACGGACGCGCTCCTCGCAGCGGATCTGTTCGGCATCGAATCGCACGGCATCCAAAGGCTCGTGCGCTACGATTACGAGATCAGTTCCGGCATGGTGGACATTCACGCGGAGCCGGAGACGGTCCATGAGACTCCGCTCTCCGCAACGGTGGACGCCAAAAACGCCATGGGCCAGCTCATGGGCGTCCGTGCCATGAAAATGGCCATCGCGAAGGCGAAGAAGAGCGGCATCGGCCTCATCACCGTCCGGAATTCCAATCATTTCGGCATGGCAGGCTATTATGCACGCATGGCCGCAAAAGAAGGGCTCATCGGCATCGGCATGACCAATGCGGAAGCCATCATGGTGCCCACCTACGGACGCCAGCCCATGATCGGCACGAACCCCATCGCATTTGCCATGCCCGCGGACCCGGTCCCCTTCGTCTTCGACGCCGCGACGACAGTCGTTCCGCGGGGAAAGCTGGAGGTCTACGCGAAGCGCGGGAACGGCATCCCCGAAGGCTGGGCGGTGGACGAGAACGGCCATGACTGTGCAGATTCCGACCGCGTGCTCAGAAACATCAAGGCCAAGACCGGCGGCGGGATCCTGCCGCTTGGCGGCTCTTCCGAGCTTTACGGCGGCCACAAGGGCTACGGCTTCGGTATGATCTGCGAGATCTGCTGCGCGATCCTTTCGCTCGGCGACACCGCCAATTACATCTACAAAACACCTGGGAAATCGGGCATCTGCCATTTCTTCATGGCCGCCGACCCGGCTCTGTTCGGCAACCCCTTGGAGATACGAGCGGCGCTGTCACGATATCTTCAGGAGATCCGCGAATCTCAGAAAGCAGAAGGACAGACACGCATCTTCATTCAGGGCGAGAAAGAGCTGGAATCCATGGCTCGCGTCCGGCGCGAAGGCATCCCCGTCAATGAGAAGACCCTCGCCGAGATCCGCGACATCGCCGAACGCGCCGGCGCCGACACTTCCCTCATCCGCCTCGCCGACTAAGCCCCGCCCCCTACGGCGCCCCGCCTCCCGGCCGGGCGCCATTTTTTTGCTGCCCGGCCGCGGCTGAAAACGGCCCTGAGAGGCTGAAATTGTGGGCGGGATCAGGGGATTCTTGTCATTTACGCCCACGCCTTTTTTGGGCGTGGGCGTAATTCCTGATTTCTGTCAAAAGACGCCCTCGAAAGGCCTCTTTTTGATGGGCGGTTTTCAGAATAATTGTCAATTCCTGCCCAAAGTGTGCTCAAAAAAGGGCGAGAAACAAGAGAATTGTTAGTTTTCACCCATCAAAATCCGCTCTTTTGAGGGCGTAAAAAGCCTGATTCATCCAAAATCGCCCACACTTTTTTTGACCGATGGCGTAACTCGTCCAAATCATCCATTTCCGCCCACAAAACCGGCCAGAATCCTTCATGAAAGCCCGGGAAATCGGCAGGCGGTAGTGAAGAAGCAAGTTGTCGCGCGCGCTCCGGGCGATGCGGCGATAGCGGAGCCGGGTTTCAGATCCAGCCGCCGTCGATGCGGATGGTCTGGCCGGTGAGATAGAGGGGCGCCTGGAGAATGAGGGCGATGAGGTCACCGACTTCTTCCGGGGTGCCGAGACGTCCCGCGGGGATCTCTTCGGCAAGAGCGAAGAGTTCCTCTTCGGAGAGGTGCGCGTTCATTTTCGTGGAAATGGCGCCCGGAGACACGGCGTTGACCGCGATGCCGGAGGGCGCGAGTTCTTTGGCAAGAGCCTTGGTGAAGGCAATCAGGCCGCCTTTGGTCATGGAATACTCGACCTCGGTCGATGCGCCGGCCTCGCCCCAGACGGAGGCCACGTTCAGAACGCGGCCGGATTTGCGGCGGACCATGCCGGGCACGAAGGCTTTCGTGATCCGGACGGCGGAGAGCAGATTCAGGGAAGTGATCCGAAGAAGTTCTTCGTCGGAGGAGTCCTGAAAGAGTGTAACGAGAGACATGCCGGCAGCATTTATCAGGATATCAGGCGTGCCGAAGAAAGCTTCGGCGCAGGAAACGGCGAAGTCGCAGCCTTCTTTGGCGGAAAGGTCAGCCAGGATCCCTTTGGCTTCCGAGCCGGCTTTCTGAAGTTCGATGACGAGCGCTTCGAGGGCGTCTTCGTTCCGGAAACCGACGAGGAAGAAACTGCGGCCCGGACCGCTTAAACGGCGGGCGGCAGCGCTTCCGATCTCTCCGGACGCACCGGTGATAAAGATTTTGAGCGACATCATTTTCTCCTCTCAGAACGGGCCGGACCAAGGGCTTCCGGCTGCCGTTCCCTCTTCAGTATAAAGAAAAGCTTCCATAAAG
>JAEEGF011644025.1_pt1 | contig 25714 bp, 20 predicted proteins | sample 9134171 | NCBI WGS metagenome assembly JAEEGF01 (sample SAMN16246542, study PRJNA631951) | gut metagenome | biome: gut microbiome; feature: rumen; material: AP-attached | host: Bos | place: Iran: Karaj | collected 2018-10 | reverse complement strand
GGTTAGCAATCTCTTCTACGCTGTTAACTTCAACTTTTACTGGTTGTACGCCTGGAAGACTATCGCGCGAGAGCGAGCCAGAAACGGCCGACATATAAAAATCTTCCCAAGCACGTAACTCAGGGCGGATCTTATCCGTGGAATAAACCTCCATCATATTAGCAAATGACTCATTAAGCCAAAGGTCGTCCCACCAGGCCATCGTAACAAGGTCGCCGAACCACATATGTGATAGTTCGTGCGCTATGACAATAGCCACATATTGCTTGGTATCCAACGAAGATGTTTCATTGGCAATAAGGGCAATTTCGCGAAAAGTGACGAGCCCCCAGTTTTCCATCGCCCCAGCTTCAAAATCCGGCAAAGCGAGCAAGTCCATTTTTGGCAGTGGGAACGGGGTACCAAAACGATCATCGTAATAATCCAACACGTCGGCAGCAAACTGGGCAGCATATGTTAAATCGGCAGAATCTTGATGTAAACCAGCATAGACGGCAATCTCAACACCATGTTTAGTCTTTGCGCGCGTGGCATTAAATTTTCCAACCGCAAAAGCTACAAGATAGGTTGACATGCGAGGCGTCTCGACGAATTCGACGGTTTTGACGCCGTCCTGAGTAGTAGTAAAGCTTGCCGGCATATTCGAGAGAATAGTATCAGTGTCGACGGAGGAGATTTTTAGAGAGAATGTTGCTTTGGCAATTGGCTCGTCGACACACGGAAAACATTCGCGCGCGTAGTGTGATTCGAACTGAGTAGCAACTATCTTCTCGGTTATATCGTTATATTCATAGGTCGAGAGATAGGCGCCCTCCATATCTGACTCGATTTTGGATACGAACTTAATTTTTAATTCATGTTCACCGATGGCGAGGCCGCCAAGAGATAATACCCCCTCAGAATGCGTAAAGCCTTCAAACTTAGCGCCGTCTATAAAAACGGATTTAATATCCATTCGGACCGCGTGAAGTTTAATGGTTTCAGCTTTTACTGCGCCGCGAATTTGCGCAACGCCAGTGATTTTGGTTTTTTCGGCATCGATTTTGAGATCGAGGTCGTAGTGGCTCGGTGCAAAATAATCAAAAAATCTCTCCATATATTTAGTGTAACAAAAAAGAACCCCTTGCGGGGCTCTTTTAAAGATAGATTTTACTCTTCTTCGAGGAATTTCTGCGCACGATAAATCATTTGCGCAGTTTCATCAGTATAGACGATGTAAACCGGCTTGGAGTCTGAAGCAGAAATTAGTGCATGACGACCCGTAAATTCCGGATTAGCATTCTTCTCTTCATCGAGGCGAAAACCAAGATAACCCATCTTCTGAACAACAAAGCGGCGAATTTCTTCGGAGCGCTCGCCGATTGTGCCAGCGAAGACTAGCGCATCAACACCACCGAGCGTGGCAGCCATTTGGCCAACATAACTCTGGATACGGTATACAAAGATAGAATGCGCGTTGGAAGCACGGAGGTTCCCCTCGTCGCGAGCCTGAATAACTTCGCGCATATCGTCAGACACGCCGGAAAGACCAAGCAAACCACACTTCTTGTTGAGATAAAGCAAGAATTCCTCATCAGAAGTAATCTTGAGAGCTTTCTTAAGGTTAAGAGCGGCGGCGGCATCAATCGTACCGACACGCGTAGACATAGCAAGCCCTTCAAGCGGCGTATAACCCATGGAGTTATCCATGGCGAGGCCGTTTAGAATGGCCGAAACACTTGAGCCAGAACCAAGATGCATTGCGACAAGTTTTTCCGGGAGAATGCCCTGTTCTTTCATATAGCGAGAGATGAAGGCGTAGCTAAGGCCATGATAACCATAGCGTTTGATCTGGTATTGGTCGGCGAGTTCCGTATCAAAACTATAGTATTTATAAGTATCCGGTTTTTCCCAATGGAAAGCAGAGTCCGAAACGGAAATAATTTTTACATCCTTAAAGCATTCGCGAATGCCGCGGATTTCGTTAGCGGTGGTTGGGACATGGACAGGGTTACGCTTCTCTGCCTCTTTGAGCTGACGCATGTATTCCGCATCAACTACGTGATCTTCGGTAAAGTAATCGCCAGGAGCGACGATACGGACAACTACGGCCGCTAGCTTATGTTGGCCGGTGACATACTCTTCGTCGGCAAGGATTTTTGGAAGGATCGTAATTGCGCTATTAAGATCTTTGATGCCAGGTTTGATTTTCTTCTTACCATCATCGACGTCATTAATCGTACAAACTACGCTCTTGCCCTCATATTCAAAATGAAACTGCGCCATCAGTTCTTCGCCATCATAAAGGGCGTACTTGCGGCTGGCGCTGCCAGGGTTAGTGATAAGGATTAATTTGCTCATATCTGTATTGTAGCATACAGATTATCTGTTGATGCTATTTATCTACGCCATACATGCTGGCATAGTGGGCGTTGGCGATAATAAGATCTTGATATTTGCGGTTTAAGTCATAATGGCCGGTGCGCTCAAGAATGTTGAGAGCGATATCGTAGCGCGAGCAGCGATTGCGCGCCAACTCGTCAAGCGGCGAAGTAGTTGAGCCTTGATCTTCATAGCCATGAATATCTACGCGACGCATATCGGCGTAGTGGCTAAAGATGGAACGAATAGTTTCCTGGTAGCCATGGAAGTTAACAATAATCGGACGGTCAATCGTATAGTAATCATCAAAATCAGAAGGCTTGAGCTTGTTTTCGGTCGTGCCGATTGCTCCATAAGATAATGCGGCGATACCAACAAAACGGACGCGGATATCTGGAGCATCTTGTTTGGCGAGTTTAATACCCTCAAGAGCCTCGTAGGTCGGGATATCTCCCGCCGCAGTTACGATAATATCCGGGTCATCATCCGAAGCAAAACCAAAGATTGAGGCGCCACCATGCGTCAATTGGAAACGGGCATGATTTATATCAATCCAGCGAGGCTGTTCTATCTTGTTAAATGTTGTAAGATTTACAACATCTTTTGATTTAGTCATAAATTCCCAAGCTGCGGCGGCCGCAACATCATCTACTGGGAATAAGCAGTTAACCAAATTCGAAGGTTTTGCTAGTAGGCTCGTGATGAGCGACGGGTTTTGGTGCGTATAACCATTATGATCTTGGCGTTGCCAGCAAGAAGTTGACAAAATATTTAAGGAATTTACACGCTTGCGCCACTCTATTTCTTTGCTCTGCTTAATAAATTTAAGATGTTGATCAATTTGAGAGGAAATAATCGGCAAAAATGCTTCGTATGAAGTCATGCAACCACGTCCACCACTTAAAATATGGCCAGCCATTACGGCAAACAGCGTGTTCTCGGAAAGCATCTCAATAGCGCGGCCGTTAGATGCGAGATGCTTATCCCATGGCTCAATTTTACGGAGCCAGGCACGATCCGTCGCATCATATACGCCCGAAAGACGATTGGAAGTAGTCTCATCCGGAGAAAAGAAATAAAAATCTTTATGCGTACGCATTTCGTCGCGGAGACATTCGCCGAATACCTGCGCACTGGAATACTTTTCTTCGCCTGGGTGCTCAACCGCGTTTGGTAAATTCATCGTATAGCTCCTTAAAGTTGTAAGATTTTAGCCAGTTTTCGAGCATCTTGAGCTGGTCTTCGTCGGATTTTGCGAGCGGAAGCGGAACCTGATGCGCTGCACAGTTCCCCTCGATTTTGACGCCATCAAGATCTTTTGGCCCACCATAGCCCTTAGGTGTTTCCATAATAATGAAACTATTGCGGGTAATATTTGCAAGAGCAAGCTGAAAATCGTCTGTGCGCGTGCCGTCAACCACAACTGGCTCAAAACCAAAGCCACGGAACATCTGAAGCAACTCACGTTCACTGCTGCGGCCATAGATAGTTGGCGCGGAGATTTTGTAACCATTCAGATGCAAAATCGGAATAACCCAGCCATTGTAATCAGAGTTCAGAAGTTTATTGAGATTGAGACTGGCTAGGGCAGTTGCTGTTTCGAGTTCACCATCGCCAATCAATACGGCGACAGTGCGCTCTGGGCGCCCTAGTGCCATGCCATAAGCAGTAGCCAGTGAATAACCCAGCTCCCCACCCTCAGATATTACATTTGGCGTAGCCGGACTTGAATGTGACGGAAAACCATACGGCCAGGAAAAGTTTTTACAAACGTATTCGATGCCGTGCAAATTTGGCGTTGCTTCTGGATAATAAGCATACAAATCGCCGTCATAGAAAAGGTTGGCCTGCAGTGCCGGAAAACCATGGCCTGGGCCAAGAATAAAGTCGGCAACCGGAAAACGCGCCTTAATATTAGCATAAGCAATATTAATGCCTGGGCAGGAACCCCAATGACCGAGCAGACGTGGCTTGATGTCCGAAAAACTAAGCGGACGCGTCAACAAAAAATTATCTTTCAGAAAGATTTGTGCGACAGAGAGATAATCGCAAAAATCGATACGGTCTTTAATTTTTTCGGTGCTAACGCCCAACCCATGCATGTGCATGAATATATTTTAGCATAAGCTTTAAGATTTTGGGTTGCTTTTTAGTAGCTTGGCGCCTCTTCGGCCGGCAAAGAATCGAGCGCGTCCATGGTTGCGGAAATTAAATCGTTTACCGCTTCTTCATAGCTGGTATCATAGGTGCGGAAACCGGCCGCATAAGGATGACCGCCGCCGCCGAAGTAGCCGGCAATTTGATCGGCAACAGGCTTACCGGAGCGAATTTTCCCCGTAAGTTTACCGTCTGGATATGTCTTAATAGCGACAGCAACTTCAACTCCTTCTACTAAACGAAGTTCTTCAAGAATGAGCACATTCGGATTATATTCGTCAGAAAATTCCTGAATATCATCAAATGGAATATGCACTGTAGCAAGTTTGCCATCGAGATTATATTCGATACGTTTGATAAGATCGGCCTTATAATCGAGAATGCGCGGAGATTTCTTGGAAAATTCACGACGGCGATCTTCCATGTCGGCGATGTTGGCGCCTTTATCCATTAATTCTGCTACGGCGCGAAAATCGTCTGAAATAGTAGATTGAGCAGTTAAGCCGAGCGTGTCGGATTGAATACCGTAAATAAGGTTTTCGGCACAAAGGGCGCTAATCTCAATGTTCTGTTCTTTAAAAATTTTATAAAGTAAAGCACAACAACTGGAAGTAGGCTCAATGATACTCTCGTAGCTAAAATCGAGGTCCGCCTCGGTCTCGTGGTGGTCAATAACTAGCACCGGCGCAGAATAGAGACAGTTACGGATAGCGCCATCATTGAGAAGTTTAGAAAGTAAAACTGAACTAGCAGTATCGACAATAATATAGCCATCGGCGCGATAAGGAAATTCGTTCTCTACTCTACTCCAGCCCTCAAAATAACGCATATACTTAGGAATATCGACTGGGCAATAAAGAGACACTTCTTTTTCCGAAAGCGCTTCTTCTAATGCAAGTGCGGAGCCGAGCGAGTCGCCGTCGGGATTTTCGGCCTGAATTACACAAATACTCTGTTTGTCTTTTATAAAATCTGTGAATTTTTCGTACATACTCTTATATTTTACCATGAGCCCGGATTCTGTTATAATTAACGGAGCCGTAGGGGCGTAGCTCAGTTGGTAGAGCACTGGTCTCCAAAACCAGGTGTCGCGAGTTCGAGTCTTGCCGCCCCTGCCATTTTTTGTGCAACAAAAATCCGCCGTTTTGCCGGCGGATTCTCACTATTTCTTTTCTTTAATAATACATATATCGTCAATAGCGGCTACTGACATTAGAATACCGACAATGAAGGCCATATCGACTAGCGTTAGGATAGCCATCGGAATCATGCCTGTTTCAATAGCGGCACCGCTGTTGTAATAATTCATAGCGTAGGCAAATGTTTGATCTGGGAATGGCATAAATACAAGTACGGCTGCCATTACTGAAAGGAAAGCCATGATGGAGTTGAATACGAGCATACCTTTAGCCAAATAAGTACCATTTTCGCCAGCACGAAAAACAAAGAGACCAATCAAGAAATAGGTGATTGCAATTATCTCTCCGGCAGCGATACAAAAGTTCATCATGTAATCTACGTTCGGAAGTCCCGTGTGAGCCAATACATATCGATAGACACTGGCATAGAGATGCGGGAGTACAACCATAAACACACTCGCAATCATCATCATGAGCCCGGAGATATGCAGGCGACGCACAACTTTTTCATTACGACGCACCTTCTCTGGGGCAGTTTTTTGAGTTTTCTTAACCTTAGAAGTCTTTTTATTTGGCATTTTTTGAAAAATCCATATTACTTATGCTAAAATTATAGCAGATAATTCTCTAAATACATAAAAGGGTGAGTATAAATGAACAATCAATTTAGTCCAATGAGTGAAGACAAAACGCCGGTGCCACATCAGCGCTTCTTTGGCCCACAGACCGAGAGCATGCCTCCTGAAGGTCCAGCACCATCAATTGACGATTTTGCCGTAAATCCACTCCCAGAAGAGACGCCAGCGCCAGAAGCTGGCCCTGAAACTCCAGCTCCAGAGACTGAGGCTCCTACCACAGAAGCGACCCCAGTGGAAACAAGTGCGCCAAAAGAGCGTGATGCTTACTACAATGAGACCAAAGATCATCTTATGCATGTTCGCAAACAACGCAACGCCATTATTCTTCAAATGGACAAACTTGAAGATGAGCGCATCGAAAAAGGTTCCGAAGATTTCGATGATGCTTCGCGCGAACTTTCTAAGCTTCAGAATGACCTTTGGCGCAAAAATAACCTTATCGAGGCCCTCGTTAAGGTTCTAGTCTCTCTAGGCTAATTAACAACGCCGGCCTACGGGCCGGTTTTTTTGTTACCAGGTTTTCTCTGTTCTTGATTTTTTGTCTAATTTATTATATAATACATAATAATTTGGTGAAACCGCAAGGTTTACAAATAGTACAAATCCGAAAGGGGGAATTCGAATGCAGAATATTCGAATTATGGATCTGTTTGACAGAGTCATAAAAGCTTGCAGTGATTGCGCAAAAAACTTGGAAGGCTTCGCAGATGGTGATGGCGCCGTGAGATTATGCTACCTGCCGCAAAGTCCCTACGGGCGCAATCTTCTCGGCGACTTCTCTACCTACGCCGACCGCTACGAGCTGGTCTCTCGTATCTGTGACGGCAACTTCGTTCTTAATCGCCATAATCGGGATGCGGAGCCAGTCGACACCTATGCCTTCTCGGCCTTAAAAGTCGCGTCTTGCTTAGTAGCATTGGAACGTGGCCTACCGGCGCGTTCCGGGGAGAACATCGGCGATAGCTACAATGAGATGCACGGCTTTGCGCCATACAAGGGCGCCATCCTATATATGCTGTCAAAGAACCACCACGCTTTTGCAATGTTGGCCGTTGCTGTATCTGGCGCCACCCAAGACGAGGACGAAATGGCGGCACTGGCGAGCGAAGAAACTATCCGCGGCTGGTGTAAAAAGAACCACGCAAGTTACGATATGTTATAACAGACCAAAAACAAACCCTCGGGCGACCGGGGGTTATCTTTTTGTACCGATATTATGCGAGCGATGGTAAATCACGAAGAGTAAAACTGCCTCAACATAAAAAAGCATATAGAATAGATAGCCGCAAATGTCCGTTAAAGAAAATGACTTTGGAATTAGTAGGCTTTGATCAATGATGGCCATATAGAGAGCGAACACCGCTAAGACTGCAATAAATGGCGCAAGCGGAAAATACATAATCGCGCGGCTTACGGCGACGAGAAATTCAAATAATTTAGCCGACAGTTTCTCTATTACGGCGCCAAGAATCATCGGAACTAGATAAAGTAGCGCCATAAAACCAGTCAAAAACGGCGCAAAATCAGCGCAGATTTCTTCGAGAGAGCCGCCAAATTCGCCATAATACTCCGGCAATTTATCCCAGTTTGCCACCAAGAAAAGCCCGGTCGAGCCCGCAAAGAGCAGTCCGATAATAACAAATAATACTTGCAAATGCGAAATATCGCGATTGAGCCTGGTTTTCATACGCTTATGCTTATTATAGCACTGCTCTGGCTCGGTCGCTTTCATGAAAAAACTCGCCGGGCGGCGAGTTGACGGTTGAGCTCAGTTGCAGATTGTTTTACGAAGGCGAATCCAGATTCCGTATTGGTCAGAGAACGTTTGCGGGCTGATTTTTTTGGCATGGTAGTCCGCAAAGAGCGAGGCGATGATTTGATCGACTTCCTCGACATTGCCCCTATCGAGGACTGAGGCCAGGGTCCAATCAGCACGAAGCGCAGAGGCTTCTTTCTTAGAAAACGGAAGCCCGTACGCAGCTAAATCGTGGCGTACGGATTGTAGCGTATTGTCGTTTGCGAATTTTGGCATATTTCCACCCCTTTCAGGATTAGAATCGATATTTAGAGCTCAAAAAGTGCAAAAACAAAGCTTATCTTTATATTATATCACAGATGTTTGAAAAAGTCAATGTTTAGCCTTTTACTGAAACAAGTTTTTTCTTGATAACGATAATTACTATTATCGCAATCGTAAAAATGATTATTATCACTAATGGAGCCATGATAGTGGGGTTGCTTGTATCTAATAATGGTGGCACGATTTGATTTGCGATTTGAAGATCATATAATTGTGCGCTTATAAAAGATACGATAGATTCCGCGATGGACTCCTGCCCCTGTTCATTCGGATGAAAATCGTCGTTAGAGAAGAAATCGTCGTATAATGCCATTTCGGCACCTTCGATATAGATAGATTCCGTATAATCGGCAAGATCTTGATAAGCATCGAGGACCACATTAACTATTGTATTTTGAATATCCTCGTCCACGCGATTCCAGCCGTTCATGCCAATAGCGATTTTCGCGTTTGGATAGAGTTCTTTTGCGCGATTAACAAACTCTTCCCCTTTAATCATAATTTCGTCATAAGAATAATAGTGGTCATTGTAGCCACCGTCGACTATTACCCATCCGACCTCTTTTGCGGCATCTTCGTCCGGATAGTAATCATCTAGCAAATTCTGGAAAGAAGCGCCGTCGGAAGATGTGTGCACAAATCCGGTTCCACCTTTACAGGCAATAATTGCATGTTTTAGCCCGAGTTTATTAACGGCTATTTGCGCCCAACCCCGTTCCGGTATCTCTCTGTCGTTATCATCAATATTCGCAGCCATGCAGTATGAATCGCCAATAAACATAAAAGTACCCATATCATCAATGGTGATATTGCTCTGAACGCCCGTAGCAAAAGCCGCCTGCGACATTAATAATGTCGCAATGATCGAAATAACAGATAGTAACCTTTTCATGCGTAATATTATATATTATTAAAAAACTAATGCTTGCAATATATTTTGCACTGATATAGAATCAGTTTAGCCTGCTGGTGACCTCTTTGAGACATCTAGCGGCTTGTTCCTATAAAGGGCGTGGTAGCTCTGGTGGTGGCAGAGTATATAAGCGTTACCGATTTTCAGTATAGCTGCCGCATGGTCTGCGGCCGGCAAAGAAGCGTAAGAACGGAACTCATTTTTCCGCCCAGCGTTTCCCTTCAGTCTAGGACTGGAATGAGCCAGGATCGGCTGGGCGTCGTCCCGAATCGATCGAACTCTCAATAAAAAAGAAAACCGTCACACCACCAACACCACTACCATCTACCCGCCCCAGCTTCGCTGCTTCTTAATCCATCTGGCTATGCCACTTAGCCCGCGCCGCCGTCTTCCAAAAGACATTTCACCGCTCGGCGGACCTTATGGATTACAGCAGCTTAACCCCGCCCCGGTTGAAACATACCGGGGCCTTTTTCTTGACTTTTGCATAATTCTTATGCTAATATTTTTTACAAGTGAGTGTGGTCTTATAACTGATAGTAAGTTAAGAGGACCTCAAGGTGAAACAAATACGAAAACGAGTTAATAAAACGCGCTTAAAGATTGGTTTTTTGGCGCTGTTTTTGTTGGTTGGCGCTCTAATTGCGACCACGATTCATAATATTGTCAATGCTGCAACGCTGGCCGATCTAAACCCTGACGCTTGGCATATGGAACTGATATTTTTCGATTCGACGGTAAACGGCGGCCGCGAACCTCTTACGGAAATCGATTGGCAGATTGCAGATTCTACTATATCTGAAACACAAATGCGAGTGATAAAATACCAAATTAATTATTCGAATCCAGACGCCCAGTCCTCTTACGCGCCTGGTGAATTAGAAATTCGGGTACCAAATTTGATTTCTGGTCCCGAGTCGAGCCACAATGGAGCCAACTTGGCATACGATATTGCCCTGAGCGCCGATAGCTCCGCCACAAGTGGCACATCGGATTGGTGGTACAAATACGAAAACGATAGAAGCATTATTGTTTTCACTAACAAGACTAATATTGATGAGCACACGGCCGTTGAGGGCAGTATCCAGGTTACTTACGGGGTCACCTCAAACAAAGAATCGCGCGAACAATACCAAGATTCTTGCACTCATACACTAGCCAAAAATCTTCAGGCAGTAATGAATGGCAATGTTGAGACAAATACCATTAGCTTCAACTACAGCCGCGTATATAATCACCCTTGGGACCAAACACAATACACGATTAATAAAACCGCTACGAAGATTAGCTCGTACGACCATCTTCCAGATAATGCCGAAGATTATACCTGGGTACGTTACAAAGTGACCGCCTCAAATAATGGTTATCTATCTTCTGATACCTCGACGAGTCGTTCATCTATGTGGATGCATACGGTTGCACAAGGCATTACGGTGGGGCTCGAATATTTTAGTCTAATAGACAACTTTCCGAGTGATGTAGTCGTATACGACCAAAATGGCAGCTTATTAGAAAAAGATTCGGACGGGAACGTCTCATTGGGTAACTCTCTTTGCGTCAGAAAACAATATACTTGCGAGTATGTTTTCTATGCTGGGTATCCGGAAGATATTTATAACGAAGAGAGTAATAACTACCAGTTCACGAACACTGCTTACCTTAACGGAAAGTACGCCAACGAAAATGAGGCTAGAAATGTCGCCCAGTCATCTAAAGATATAAACTTGTTGAATTTTAAGTTCACATATGGCGGCGGCGCGAACTATCTTGCAAAAAGAAAAGGACAAACAGCCGCATTTTATTATCAGGATTTAAAGTCTAATAGCAAATGTAAAACCCTTTGGTTTAACGATTTTGCGGTTTCCTACCCTGGTAGCACTTATACCGCAAGAATTGGCGATGACATCCTTTATTACACGACACCTGATGGTTCTTACGCTAGGATTCCAGACGAAAATTATTATTTTAAAGAAATTGATCTTCCGTCTCTTGTTAATACGAACGGTGATACTATTCAGGCCGGAAAATATACTTATGAATTATACGTAAGAAAAGAAGGCGAAACTAATTATCAACTACAAAAAAGTGGCACTAACAATACGCCTCATAGCTTTGACTCAATCGTATTCTCGGCTAGCGATAAAATTGTCGCTTGGTATATAGATTTCAAGGACTTAACGGAAGGTCTAGGAACAATTAGCGTAAAAACATATGTGTATATTGGCCTAAATAATATCGAAGAAGCAGGCACGCTATATAATTTTAATTATTTACGAGTATTGGTAAACGGCGAGGATATAAATGTTGGTTCGATCGATAATTACGATTCATTAGTTACAAAAGACGAGATTGCAACTTATGATTATAATACTTACGGCAAGTATCTACATCGTTCCACCGCTGAAGCGAATTGGGAATACCATAGTATCGGCAGAATAACAAAATATGTTTCCGCTCTCATCGATTCGAAGACTAAACCTGTTTTCTCCACCGAAGACGAATACTTCAGAGGATCCTACTATATCAGAGCAGCCCTTAGAAATTCCGTTAGTGGCGAATTCAACGATTTAGGATTGACTCTGGAACAATTCGGAGAAAATGATTTTAAATCGGAGTTCGTACTCTACGATTTGTTGCCTTATGGTTCTGAGCCGGATTTTACCAACGATGAAGTAATAGCTAGTGCCGGTACTTACTCAAGCGATAAATCATACTTTGATCGTTTTGTGGATAGTGAAGGAAAACAGTACTTCTCCAACTATGATGCATATAAACAATATCTGCGCGAGCACACAACTGTAGAGGTAACAAAAAACTGGCACGGGACTGGCCGCTACCGCATTAAAGTTCATATCGATTTTTCAGAAAGGCCATTCGCGAATTATGGCTATGAATATAGTTGTTTTAGCTATGTAATAAAATATAAAGTTTCTTACGACTCTTACGAAGAAAATGGCGATATCTATACGCATCGCGTCTATACATATATGACAGCTGGAACAACAAATACTGACCCTGAGCACAGCAACCGCATTACGGATGACTCCGGTGTAGTTGATGAGGAAGAAGCCGATTTAAACGATAATGGTACTCTAGACGAAAACGTGTCCTACGCCGATTTGACTATATTCCTGCTTTCGGCCACTTCTTCAAAACAAGACCTCCAGACTTCTGTAAAGACAGGCACTAGTGGCACTTACGAAACTGAACCAACCGAGGGCGGACATGGCGAAGACTACACTTATAAGGTGCGCGTTCGCACTGGCGCAAGCCGCGTCACGAATGTAATTCTCTACTCCAACCTAGAGCAAAGCCATGAAGGTAATCCGCACTGGGAAGGTAGCTTCACTGGCGTCGACACGAGTTTCGCCGAAGGCCGTAAAGATTATTATGGCAACCCAATCAGCGTAAAAGTCTATTATTCCGAGAATGCGGATGCCACCAGTATGTCTACAGATGATTCGTGGCAAGAATATGACCCAGAAATGACCGATAAAACGAAAGTTCGCTCTGTCGCATTCAAGATTCTCGATCAGGACGGTAACCCAGCCATTCTCGCTCAATCGGCATACTTATATGTATTGATAACAATGCGGGCACCAGAAGATGAAAACATCGCCGCCCTCGCCTATAACAGGTCATTTAGCGAATGGAATGCAATCGATAACCTTACTGGCGAATTAATTCATAATATAACCGGAGTCGAATCGAACATTGTGACGGTTGCACTTGATGCTACTTTCGATATTAACGTGAAGACGAACTGGGACGATTATGAGGACTATTATGGCGTACGTCCAGATACTGTGACCTATACGCTCTATAAGGATGACGAACCGGTTGAGACTAAAGAAATGAATGTTGCCGATGGTGAGGACGAAGTTGTATTCGAGAATATACCTACGCTCGAGCAAGATCATTATACGGTACGGCAAGAGAATATCGACGAGTACTCCGTCGATACACAGCGCGACGTATCAACACTAGATTACACATTTAATAATAGTATTACGCGCGACGAACCAACTTTCGACATTACAATTACGACAGATTGGGACGATTACGAAAACGCCTATGGCATTCGCCCAGATACTGTAACTTATACGCTCTATAAAGATGACGAGCCGGTCGAAACTATCGAAATGAATGTCGCCGAAGGCGAAAATGAGATTGCATTCGAGAATATCCCAGAGTTAGAGCGCGAACACTATACCGTCAAACAGGATGACATTAATGAATATACAACTGATTTTGAGTACGACGAAGACAGTAATACCTACTCGTTCGTAAATAAAATCGAACGCGGCGAGCCAACTAACGAAACACCAAAGACGTTTGATAATATAAAGTTTGTAATATTTGGTGGCGGCATACTCGTTTCAACCACTATGCTCGGCGCTTATATTGCCGGCAAGCGACGCTAGAAAAAACGCTGTTTTCCTGTTATACTTTAGTCTCAGATGTTTAAACTACTAAAAAATTTACACAAAAAAGACTATCTCTTTATTGTGCTAGCAATTTTATTCATTGCCGGACAAGTTGGCCTTGAATTAAAGATGCCGGAATACATGTCTGCAATTACGCGTCTCGTACAGACCGAAGGCAGCGAAATGAACGAGATTTTACGTAATGGCGGCATGATGCTGCTCTGCGCGCTCTGCAGCCTGCTTTCCACTATTATTGCAGGGTGGTTCGTTTCACATGTTGGCGCAGATTTCTCTTTCATTACGCGCAAGAAGATTTTCGACAAAGTCGAGAGTCTCAGCATTAATGAAGTGCGAAAATTCTCTACCGCTTCCCTGATTACGCGCACTACAAACGATATTACACAGGTGCGCACTCTAATTACTATGGGCGCGAATATGCTCGTGCGCGCACCACTGAGTGCTATTTGGGCAATCGTAAAGATTCACGGCAAAAGCTGGGAGTGGAGTACGGCCACTGCGGTTGCCGTCGTGATTCTGCTCGCGACTATGATTACGTCCATGATGATCGTGATTCCACGTTTCAAGATTATCCAAAAATTGACCGATAAGCTAAATGGCGTGACGCGCGAAAACTTGACTGGTATACGCGTCGTACGTGCTTTTAACGCAGAAAAATATCAGGAACACAAATTCAACAAGAGTAATACAGGGCTGTCAGACATTACTCGTTTCGTCGATCGTGTTATGAGCGTAATGTCACCAATGATGTATATGGTAATGAATGGCGTTACGCTGGCAATTTATTGCATCGGTGCATACCTAATCAGCAATTCGGTAATGGTAGATAAACTAACTATCTTTAGTGATATGGTGGTGTTCTCTTCTTATGCAATGCATGTGATTTTTAGCTTCTTGATGGTGGCGATGATTTTTATGATGATTCCACGCGCACAGGTTTCTGCCGATCGTATCAACGAGGTACTCGATGCGCCAATCACGATTCAGGATGGCGATTTTGATGACGAGACGGCCGAAATTGGCACGGTAGAATTCCGCGATGTGTCATTTAAATATCCGGATGCGGAAGAATACTTGCTGAAGAATATCTCCTTCAAAGCCGAAAAAGGTCAGACGGTAGCCTTTATCGGTTCGACTGGCTCCGGTAAGTCTACGCTAATTAATTTGGTGCCACGTTTTTATGATGTGACTGACGGCGCCGTATTTGTAGATGGCGTAAATGTTAAAGATTATAAACAAAAAGCTCTACGCCGCAAATTGGGCTATGTTCCACAAAAAGCCGTCATTTTTAGCGGCACGGTCGCAAGCAATATTTCTTACGGTGATAGTGGTAAAGGAAAGCCTTCCGAGCGTAAGATTCAGGCTGCCACCCGCGTTGCGCAGGCTAAGAATTTTGTCGAAAAACTCGAGAATCAATACAACGCGCACATCGCTCAGTCCGGTACGAATATTTCCGGCGGCCAAAAGCAACGCCTCGCAATCGCACGCGCCATTGCCCGCGACCCAGAAATTTATATTTTCGACGACTCATTTTCGGCGCTAGATTACAAGACCGACGCCGCGTTGCGTCAGGCCCTTAAAGATTACACAAAAGATGCAACCAGCCTGATTGTCGCACAACGTATCGGCACGATAATGAATGCCGACCAAATTATCGTATTAGATAAAGGTGAATGTGTCGGTAAAGGTACGCATAAGGAATTGATGAGGAATTGCGAAATCTATCGAGAAATTGCGCTCTCGCAGCTGACGAAGGAGGAACTCAATGTTTAATGGTGGACCTGGCGGCGGACGCAAACGAGATGAAGGCGCAAAAGCGAAAAATTTTGCTAATGCCCTGAAGCGCATGGGGCGCGAAATGAAAGCCTATTATGTCGCAATAGTTTTTGCGGTTATCATGTCTATTGGTGGCTCAATTCTCTCCGTTGTAACGCCAGATAAATTGGCACAGATTACCGACGAAATAACTGCAGGCTTAAGGATTGATCGTGACCATATTACAGAAGTTTCGGCAGGATTAATGCAGAATCCGCAAGAAGCCAGCACTATTGATGGCATAGTAGTATCGGCGGAAGATAAGATGACTTTCGTGCAGAAGATGCAGTTGCTCCAGAGCGAACTCGAAGTTGATGAGTATGAAGAAATTGATGCGACAAAAATATATGCGGCAATTGACGAAATGCCGGAATCAATTCGTAACTTAATCGAGCCAAAAATGAACATGGAAGCGATTAAATATCTAGCATTGATTATGGTGGCTCTTTATCTTGCCTCCGCAATTCTCGAATTCTTGGAAGGCTGGATTATGGCGCATGTAACCGCTGGTTTTGCGCGTGACTTACGCAACCAAATTTCGCGCAAAATTAATCGTTTGCCATTGAGATATTTCGACAAACATCAAATCGGCGACATCTTGTCGCGCGTCACAAACGACGTTGATTCGGTTGCGAGTAGCCTAGATAATTCCTTTGGCACGATTATTGGCGAAGGTTCATTACTACTGGGCGCCGCCGTAATGATGTTTGCAACCAACTGGATTTTAGCGCTAGTAGCTATAATTTCAAGTTTGCTTGGTTTTATATTCGTAGCAATTATCCTAACTAAATCCCAGAAGTACTTTACTGATCGCCAGATTGAGCTTGGCAATGTCAACTCGCATATAGAAGAAGTATACTCTGGTCTAGCCGTAGTAAAAGCATATGATGGCAAGGCGACGGCCGACCGGAAGTTTGACCGCATCAATCATAAGATTTATATCGCCAACCAAAAGAGCCAATTCTTATCCGGCATGATGCATCCGTTCATGGCTTTCGTAGGCAATTTTGGCTATGTCGCAGTTTGTGTTGCGGGAGCACTCCTGACGATGAACGGCGTAATTAGCTTCGGCATAATTGTGGCCTTTATTACATATGTTCGCCTATTTTCTTCTCCGCTATCGCGAATCGCACAAGCTATTGGTAGCTTACAGCCAGCCGCCGCTTCGAGCGAACGCGTATTCGAATTCATCGACGAAGAAGAAATGCCAAGCGAGCGTAGTCTCGAGACACATATTGATAAAGATTCCGTACGTGGCGATATTGAATTTGACCATGTTAAATTCGGTTACGATGACAGCAAATTGATTATTAAAGATTTCTCTGCGAAAGCTAAGGCTGGTCAGAAGATTGCAATCGTCGGTCCAACTGGTGCCGGCAAAACCACGATGGTGAATTTATTAATGAAGTTTTATGATATTAATTCTGGCGACATTCGCATTGATGGAAAGTCTACTAAGGAAATGACGCGTGAAGAGATTCATTCGTTGTTTACAATGGTATTACAAGACACCTGGATGTTTAGCGGTACCGTACGCGACAATATTGTCTATAATCATACGGATGTAACCGATAATCAAATCATGAAAGTCTGCGATGAAGTTGGCCTAAGCCACTTTATTAAAACCCTACCGCACGGACTAAAGACCGATATTTCCGAGAGTGACGCAATTTCGGCTGGGCAAAAACAGCTTATCACGATTGCACGCGGTATGATTGAAGACGCACCATTCCTAATTCTCGACGAGGCGACTTCGAATGTCGATACACGCACCGAGGAACTAGTCCAAAAAGCAATGGATAAATTAATGGAGGGGCGCACATCGTTTATTATTGCGCACCGCCTTTCGACAATTAAAAATGCCGATCTTATTCTCGTGATGAATGAAGGCAATATTATTGAGACTGGTAACCATAAAGAATTAATGGCCAAAGGTGGCTTTTACGCCGACTTATACAACTCTCAGTTTGCGCTATAATTAATTTATGATGAAGAAGGTGTTGATTGGCCTAGCGGCGTTTTTGGGTGCAGGCGCAGTTGTTTTTGGCGCACTAATCGTCATTAATAGCGGCGATACTAAAAACCCACAAGACTACGAGAGCTATAGAGCCGCCATGGAGGCTTTTCGCGATGCAACCAACGACAGCTCGGCGAATGCAATTACGCGTATTAATAATCTGGCAGACAACATCGAGAGCACGGGCGATTATGCGATTATAGAAAGGGCAGCAAAAAGCTACATGCGTGACGTTTTAGTACCATATTATGAAGTAGCAGAGCTGCAGAATAAAGGTATCTATAAATCTGGTATTAGCCCAGAATTAATAAAGATGCAGCAGCCAGATTTCGTGGATGCGCTTAGCGAAATTAGCACCATGAACGAAAAATTGACACAGGTGCAAAATATAGCAGATAACCTCTTCTTGTGTGATGCCGCGGAAAAATATCTTGGCGAAAATGAACTCGACGGGAAGTATATAAAAATATTTAACGACGAGACTAAGAGAATTTATGATGATGTAAAATTGCGCCAGAACTATTACGAATTCGTAAACACTTATCGTCCGAAGACGGACTATTATTCAAAAATTCTAAACTTTTTAGTTGCCAACAAAAACAACTGGCACTTAGATGACGATAAGATTAGTTTTAAAACAACTGCGCTCACGAACCAATATAATGCCATCGTGAGCAACAAAAACTTCTAAAAAATACTCTCGCGGCTCACTACCCCGAGAGTATTTACTTTGTGTAATATAATTCTTATTTGTCAATACTACATGCGCTATTGACATACTAGCGATTGATGGTAAAGCTAATTCCAGGCATGCAGTCCGGAGCGGCTTCGTATGTCGTCGTATACTCCTCGCCATAACGAATCGTCTCCTCGCTCCACTCGTTCGTAAAAACATTTCGCTCTTTAATGGTAACCTTACTCGCTCCTAATTCCACGATTTTCACATAAGCATCGCCTTCGTCTTTCACAATACCACCTTCTCCCAACATGTCGCCTTCTTTAATGCCAGCATAACGATAATCGAGTCTGATTGTATCTTTTTCTATCGGGCCAGCAATAGAAGTCGTGCATCCAGTTGCGTAGCGGATGGAGTACGGGCTGTTTACGAGCGACACATCAAAGCGTGAAAAAATGTGAACTATTGCAATTACAACCAGCCCTAAAACTACGACCGTGGCGACTATATGATACCAACGCAGCGAAACACCGCCTTCATCTTTCACCCCTGTTTTTGTATTTTTTACATGTTTAGGGGTGGTATCTGTTGTTTTGGATTTGATTTTTTTGGTCATATATTTCCTCGTGAAATTTTCTGTCTCTATAATAGCAAAATTCTTAATTTTTATGTTTATTTTTGCTTGCATGACGAAGCATAAGTGCTATACTAGATATAGATGAAAATTTTGATGCTAGGATGGGAGCTTCCCCCGCACAACAGTGGCGGCCTAGGGGTAGCATGTTTAAACCTTTCTAAGTCCTTAGCCAAGATGGGAGCGGATATTGATTTTGTTGTCCCGTACGAGGCTGAGCATCATTTCGATTACATGAACGTCCTTTCGGCAACCCATATCGATCCATTGTTCCGCTATGGTTGCTCCGCCTATGATTCCAATGTAGAAGAACGTCGCTTCAAGACTGCGAACTGCAAAGAAATGATGTCCATCCGCGACATTCAGAAGAATTACATCCGCTTCGTCGAACAATACCTGATGCAGTTTAAGCCGGATCTAGTCCATGCGCACGATTGGCTTACTTACGAGGCTGGTATTTTAGCAAAGAAAAACTTTGGAATTCCGCTTGTAGCTCATGTCCACGCAACAGAATTTGATCGTGGTGGTGAAAGCGGTGGCAATCCACTCATCCGTCAGATTGAATATGAAGGTTTGCTCTGGGCAGATAAGATTATCGCTGTTAGCCAGGCGACGAAGAACATCATCGTCGAGAAGTATGGCATACCGGCCGATAAGATTGCTGTCGCGTATAACGGCTTCGAAGCGCCAGATGATGACGATTATCACTATGATGGCTCAAGCTATCAGTATATCGAAGGTCTCAAAAAACAAGGTTACACCGTGGTTTCTACGGTTGGTCGTTTTACGCTTCAGAAGGGTCTCGCGCACATGATGCGCGCAGCTGCACGTGCTATCAGCATTCATCCAAAGATGGTCTTCCTCTTTGCCGGTGATGGTGAGCAGCGCGAAGAATTAATGCGTTTGTCGGCCGAGCTTGGCATTTCAAATAATGTTATCTTTACTGGCTTTATCCGTGGTAAACAGCTCCGCGACATCTATAGTATTTCCGATGTTTTCGTGATGAGTTCCGTGTCTGAGCCATTTGGCCTAACAGCGCTCGAGGCGGCTCACCATGGCAATGCTTTGATTATTACCAAACAATCTGGTGTTGGCGAAGTGTTGCATTCGATTGTTCGCTATGACTTCTGGGATGAAGATAAACTTGCTGGCGCTCTCGTAGGTATTGCTGAGAGTCCAGCGTTAACCGAAATATTAAAGGATGGGATTCGCAAAGAATACGCTCGCATCTCCTGGGACGATGTGGCCGAAAAGTGTATTCAAGTGTATAATGAAGTAGAGCAAAATAAGCGCAACAGATTCTAATTTTGGAGGAGAAGGAACTGCAATGAATTCAATCGTACTGTATTTGCATATGCATCAGCCGCTACGCTTGAAACATTACAGTATTTTTTCAGTCGGCCAAGATCACGACTACTGGTCCGAGAAGGATTGGTATGCCGGCACAAATAATGAGCGCATCTTTAAGAAGATTGTCGAAAAATCTTACCGCCCGATGCTCGCCAAGATTAAAAAATGCATTACGCTCTATCCGGACTTTAAGTTTTCCCTTTCTATTACTGGTACTTTTATCGAACAGGCGCAAGAGTGGGCGCCAGATATCCTTGTAACTTTACGCGAATTTGCCCAAAGTGGACACATGGAAATCGTTGCCGAAACTTATTACCACTCTCTAGCCTTCTTCTTCGACCGCGAGGAATTCGAAACTCAGGTGCGCAAGCATCAGGACACGATTCGCGAGGTTTTTGGTGTTTCCACTAAGATTTTCCGCAATACAGAATTCTCATATAATGATGATTTGGCAAAATGGGCCGATGAGTTTGGTTTTAAAGGCATCTTGGCCGAGGGCTGGGAGAAAGTCCTGGGCGATAATCCAACAAATCTCGTTTACCGTCCCGAAGGTTGCGACCACATCAAACTAATCGTGAAAAATTATCATTTATCCGATGATATTGCTTTCCGCTTCCCAAATAAGAATTGGAGTGAATGGCCGCTAACTGCAGATAAGTATATCGGCTGGCTCAAAAAATCCGCCGAAGATGGTCCGCTAATTAATCTCTTTATGGACTTCGAAACCTTTGGCGAAAACATCTGGGCGGATACCGGCATCTTTAGTTTCTTTGAACAACTCGTAGGCAAATGGAGCAACGATACTGATTGCAATTTCTTAACTCTATCCGAAGCCTGCGATAGCATGGAGCCAAAAGCAAAGATTTCCGTGCCATGGACGGTAACCTGGGCAGATACAGAGCGCGATTTGTCGGCTTGGCTCGGCAACTCGATGCAGCACGAAGTAATGAAAAATCTTTACGAGCTCAAAGAGGATGTTCTAGCGACTAAGGATGAAAAACTAATTGAAGACTGGCGCCGCCTACAAACTTCTGACCATATGTACTATATGTGCACTAAGGTATTCGATGATGGTGGCGTACACGCATATTTCTCGCCATACGATTCGCCATTTGACGCTTTTCTATACTACATGAATACCTTGCGCGATATCCATCTACGCGTCGACGAAAAGCTCGGTCGCAATGACGGACAATTACCGAAGCCAAAAGCGACCTCAATTGAAAATAGATAAAAAAATCCCCCCTCGGGGGATTTTTTAAATGAGTTTCATTAGACACTCAGTCGTGAGAATAATATCTTCGACCGTAGAGCCGCGCGACAAATCTGAGACCGGTTTCTTAAATCCGAGTAGAATCGGGCCAGCAACGTGAGCGCCGCCAAATTGTTCGATAGATTTATAGAGAATGTTGCCAGAATTAATGTCCGGCGTAATTAAAACATTGGCGCGGCCAGCAACCTGTGATTCTGGGAATTTCTTTTGACCAACGCGCTCATTAATTGCTGCGTCAAGCTGCATCTCTCCGTCAATAATAATATCTGGGCGACGACTCGAGATAAGCGACATCGCATCACGGATTTTATCGATAGTAGGATCAGAGCCACCGGAACCATTCGTAGAAAAGCTAAGCATAGCTACGCGTGGTTCCTCATCGAGAATTCGGCTGGCAGCGTCATGAATTAATTCGATAATGTCAGCTAATTGCATTTCGGTAGGATTTTTACAAGTGGCACCATCACCGGTAATAATCATGTGACCGTCTGGGAATTTTGCAACGAATAAACTCGAGAAAGTGCGCTTTTCGCCAGGTTCTGGCTCTGCGCCGGCTACACCAAGATTATCGCGGCATGCCAAAATTACATCGCGCGTCGAGAGATCAATCCCGGCTACCATAGCATCCGCCTTGTCGTCTGCTAACATTTGACAAGATTTTTGCATGTCTAATAATTCGAGAATCGGCTCGCATTTGCCCTCGAGACGAAGATTAGCGACGGCTCGCTGGATAAAGTTATTATCTGCTTCTGGAAAAAGGATTCTATGCATAAGTATATTTTACTATATGTTCGAGTACTCGCCCAAATCTAGAATTAATGAATTCGGGTTATATTTCTCAGAGATTTGCTCGCCCAAGTCAGCCAAATCCTTCGCGTAGCGTTCCGAAATATTATTCATGGCGGTCTGCTTTTCGTTTAGTGTATTATCTGCACAGATACCGATACAAACCGCAGTATTATCTGTAAATTTTATTAATTCTTCGCTGAGACTAATTAATTTATTTTTAAGCTCTGCTAGCTGTTCGGATTTGATTTTTTCAAGACCATCACGCATAGCAATATAATCGTCGCGCATATAGTACACTTTAACGGCATCTATATCCGAAGAGATGGCATCAGACGCAGTTGCAACGATGGCGTTCGTTGTAACTCTAAGCTCTATTAGCTCCATGATAACATCCGTGTCCTCCGTAAGGACACTGCTATAATTATTTAATTTGTCAGAGAGGTCCTTCGCGTGATGGCGTACGTAACTATTTTTATTAAACAAATCGAGATTGGCGCGGTATTGCCCTACGGACTCTTCATACAGCGCAAGATTGCCACCCTGAAGCGCAGAACTAATCATACTGAGATTAACCGTCATTTCGTCGGATATTTTGACGCTCTCGCGGTAATCATAGCGTTCTTTGGCGAATGACAAAATGTAACCTTCAAGAGCAAGGAAAATAATTGCGATAATTATAATCACATAACGGCGGAAGATACGCTTAAATTTTTCCTGATCTACGGCAGCAATACGATTAGCTTTACGCACGGCACGACGATCCTGGCGACGACTCATTTTTTAATACTCCGAATTACATTATTAACCAGGTTTGCATACGCGGTACGCCCCTCTGGATTAAGATGAATATGATCCGCATACATTAACGACCAATTATCATGCGATAGCTCCCACCAGTCTGCGATGTAGATATTTTTACGATTTTTAGCATAGTTTTTGAGTGCCTGATTCTGAACCTCGCGTGGCTGCTTTGGTCCAGCGTAGCCAGTCACGAACACGAAATTATGCCCTTCTCCCGCTACATCAACAATACCCTGTAATAGCCCGTCGCTAATCGTAAATTCATTAGTAATCAAACTAATGACAATCGTGTCCGGCAAGCGGCCTGCTGCGGCATAGTTGGCAAGCAAGTTGCGAGCCGTCCAAATACCACGCGACTCGAGGGCATCCACATATGCACCATTAATGGTGGATTCGAGCGCCTGCTTAGCGCCAAGCGTAACAGAATCACCAATGATTAATACCTGAGCAGCATTCGCATTTGGCGCAGCTCGAGAATACTGTGGTACTGGCGACGATTCGCGATTAGCTGTAATATCCAGCTCTTTCTGCATAGCCTGCTTCGTGGTTTCTAATGCCGTGGCGGCACCGGCATAATCTACGCTAGTAGCAGTGCGTTCTTCTTTGGCGAGTTCTTGCATAGAATTGAGTTGCTCTGTAATGCCGGATACTTCCGGGGCACGTACGAGAGCTAAAGCGCATGGAATAATCAGTGCGACTGCAACCAACCCGTAAGCCAAGCGATGTATTGAAGATGTTTTAAAGTATTTAACAAAATCTTCGATGCGAATGTATTTTACAAATAAATACGAAAGGAGTGTGCTTATTACGACGTTGAGCGTTGGCGCAATCCAGGTTTCCGCATTATGTGGAAGAATGTTTGGTAATAATATATAAAGTGGCCAATGGAATAAGTAAATGCCATAAGAATAGCTACCGAGTTTTTCGGCAACACGAATTGGGATGGTTGCACGGCGACGCACGTGCACATTTGGTTGTAGTTTAATGATACAGAATAGCATAATAGCGGTTAACAAACCCGTAAATGGTAAACCAAAGTAATAAGTCATTGGATTATCGAAACTGAGCTTCGTTGCCAAAATACCAATAGTGATTAGACTAATTCCGACACCGACGGCCGGGATAATCTTCTTTGTGCGGGGCGTGCGTGGCACAAGATAGTTAAAGACAGCTAACGCACCGCCAAGACAAAAAGCGCCCATATGAGAATCCAGCGCAAAATAAGCACGATCCTGCATACCGAATAAGCCGCCATAAATTGCCATCAATACAGCCGATGCGCAAGCCAAAAAGGTCAAAACACCGCCAAGCATTCTGGCGCCTGCTCGGTTTCGTTTAAAGCTACCCATTACTAGAACTACTAATAATGGCGCAATTAAATAGAACTGCATTTCGAGCGCGAGGAACCAAGTGTGTTCAAATAAGTTTGGGGCAATACTATTTTCATACGAACCGCCGGTTATTAATTCTTTAATGTTGGTCGTAAACGTGAGCGCCGCGAGAGTATTCCAGCGCGTGCCGGCAAGGATATCTGGATGTACAAAGAACGAAGCGATTAACGCGAGTATTACACATGCGAGCAAAGCCGGCATCAGGCGCACGAGGCGCGAAACGATAAATTTACCATAGCTAATTTTGCGGTCTTTAGCGAAACTCTTTACGAGTTTCGTAAAAATTAAAAATCCGGAAATTGTGAAGAAAATTTCTACGGCAATAAAGCCGCCTGGCATTGTACCGCGGAAGAGATGATAAATGACGATTAATATAATCGCAAAAAGTCTAAGCGCATTTATACCAATCAGCCACTGCATAACTTAATTATAACTTTTTTGATTGGCGATTAAAAACTTAAGCGCGGTTTTAATACGGCAAAAGTGACTGATACCAAAGTTGTAATTCTTCGAGAATAAATGAATCGGAATCTTTAGCAGCTAGATCCTGGATTGCTTTGATATATGAATTCTGCTGAGACTTAATGCGCGCCATCCGATATTCTTCCCATTTTTTGTGCTCAGACTCGGTCAGCGCACGCTCAAAATTACGCGCCTTATAGTGTAAGAGTAACTCCGGCAAACGCGGATCATGAAAATCAGGATGGAAATCTGCTAAATCATTTAATTTAGCACGACGTACGGCACTACAGCTAGTACGATCAGCATCATCAAGAAAACCATCGTATAGCGCCGATTCCGCGTCTACCGCTGGCGGAAATTCCTCACGATTTTCGTTTTCAGAGCGCATCCGCTCGACGAAATCTGGATGCGCAAGTAAAGCTTTTAGGTTTTTGTCGATTTGTTCTTTGCTAAGCTTTATTTTACCCCATCCATCGCCTTGCTCTAGCACTCCAAGTGGTGCCACGGCCGGGCAATGGTTGTATTTCAATTCTTTTACTGCCGGGAAATATTGCGGCTCTTCCTGCGCCAACAATTCATCGAGATTTTGGCGTAAGTCAAAAACTAGAACATTGCCGTTTTTCGCCGGTGCAATTGGGTATGCCACTGTAGTCTTTTCAAATTCAGCCGAGTAGCGACCAGACGAATAAACAAATGGCGCTGGCTTATCAAGATTCACGAGTTGTTGCACGGATTTTTTATCACGCATCGCGAATAGGTAATTAAAAAGTTTC
>JAEEGF012123640.1_pt1 | contig 25721 bp, 15 predicted proteins | sample 9134171 | NCBI WGS metagenome assembly JAEEGF01 (sample SAMN16246542, study PRJNA631951) | gut metagenome | biome: gut microbiome; feature: rumen; material: AP-attached | host: Bos | place: Iran: Karaj | collected 2018-10 | reverse complement strand
TTGGTTGCCGGATGTAAAAATCCAAAAAGGACCTCGCCATACCAATTACTCCCCTTATTATAAAAAAATAAGTGCAGATGTCAGAGTTAACTACTCTCTAACAACTACACTTTTATGGTACTAAAAACCACCCCTGTTCCAAGGAACAGGGATGGTTAAATTATCATTTTAAACCTGTATTTTTTCTGTATTCGCTGGGGGATACTCCCACCAGCGCCTTAAAGCTCTTCATGAAATGCTTCTCGTTGTCGTACCCGACGCGGGATGAGATCTCATTGACCTTAAGACTCGTCTCCTCTAAAAGACGCTTGGCTTCCTCCATCCTGAGCTCCTTAAGATAAGCCACAAAGTTGGTGCCGGTGTAGTTCTTAAAGGCAGTTGAGAAAAGAGAATAGTTCATGGAAACCTTGTTGGAAACCACAGCCATATTGAGGTCCGTAGCATAGTTCTCACGGATAAACCTGACGGCGGTCTGCATCTTGCTCTCCATCTGATCCTCGCCTGCAGCGCTTATAAGTCTGCCGTTCTCTTCAAGGATAAACTCCATGAATTTCTCTCTGTACTCGGAGAGAGAAACATAGGCAAAGGGCCTTAAAAGTGCCCCGGGAACCTCCTTCTGGTAGGTCCTTAAATACTCCTCGGCGAAAAGCTTCATTGCATTTACAAAGTCCTCAGGAAGAACCTGACCTCTTGCCACTGCCGTAAAGAATCCGTTCCACTCCTTCTCAAGACTGTCCACCCTCTCGGTTCCCACCAACTGGGCTCTTGCGGAGATGCTGCTCTTGTCACAGAGTTTTTTGCCGCTCTCAAGGAGCTTCTCAGCCACATGCAGATCCGGTGTGTCCTCAAAAAGCGCCATGTCCCTGCAGAAGGAAACCTCTCTTCTGCTCTTGGCCTGCCTGTAGGCCTTCTTAAGATCCGCGGCACCCGTGTAGACATCGCTGATGCCCGCAAAGGACACAACATCTTTGTCTTCGCCGGAGAGCCTGGCCTTTAGATTCTCGGCAACCTCAGCGTTTATGAGGTAAACCTCCATGCCGTCCACATTTGAAATGGACTTCTCATCGGGGATCTCGCCGTTTACGTCATCATCGCCGGAGGACACCAGAACACGGTACTCGCTGCCTACGTCGGAGCGAAGTCTCTTTTCCAGTATCTCAAGATCGGAACCCTGAGCTTCATCATCAAGAAGAATATACTTCAGGAGCTGCCTGCTCAGGGCTTCAGATTTTTTTTCGTTGTCCCTCTTCCGGGAAAGCTCAGCCTCAAGCTTTTCCATTACTTCCTTTAGCTTGTCACGCTCAACGGGCTTAAGAATATACTCCCTTACGCCCTGCCTCATCATCTCAACGGCATAGGAAAAATCATCATAGCCGCTTACAGCTATGGTCAGAGGCGGATTCTCCAGTTCCTGCATAGCCTGAACCAGCTCAATGCCGTTCATCTTGGGCATTCTGATGTCGGTGAAAACCACATCCACCTTCTTTTCCCTCAGAACCTCCATGGCCTTTAAGCCGTTGGCGCATTCGATAACTTCGCCCACAGGCACACCTGTCCTCTTGATCATGGTGGCAATTCCCTGCCTTATGAGCTTCTCATCTTCTACAACTAAAACAGTATTCATAGCCCAACTCTCCTCATGGGGATTCTTACGCAAACCTTAGTGTAGCATCCCTCTCTTGTGGCAACGGATATTCCGTACTGCTCTCCGAACTCCATTCTCAGTCTGTCCTGAACATTCTTAAGTCCGATACCGTTGCCCGAACCGCCGCCGGTCTGAATCTCGCCCGAGATCTTCTTCATGAGGATATCAAGCTCCTCCTCATTCATGCCCCGGCCGTTGTCGGTTATCTCTATGGTGCAATCATCACCTTCGTGAATCCCCTTTACATAGATGGTTGTATCATCCGCCAGCTCCTCAATACCGTGAACAATGGCATTTTCAATGATGGGCTGAAGGCTCATTTTGGGTATCCTCTGCCTCATGATATCATCGGAGATATTCACGGAAAGGTTGATCTCGTAATCAAATCGCAGATTGATAAGAGACATGTAATCCCTGATGTACTCCATCTCCTCGGAAACCAGCACCGTATCTGATGTCCACTTCATACTGTACCTGAGGAGCTTTCCAAGGCTTGTGATGGCATCGGAGATATCGTAGTCCTCCTTGACCTCAGCCATCATCTTGATGGATTCAAGAACGTTATAAATAAAGTGCGCATTTATCTGATTCTGAAGAGCCTTGATCTGGGAGTCCTTAACGATGACCTCTCTGTTGATGTTCTCCCTCATGAGCTCTTCGATATTATCAAGCATTCGGTTGACCTGATGTGACAGCTCGCCCATCTCGTTGTTGACACCATCCTCGGGAGTCCTAACAGACAGATCGCCGCTGCGGACCTTTCTGATGGTGGCAAGAACCTCATAAAACTTCTTGAGCACGTGATTAACAAGAAGATCAATAACGAAAGCCAGCACCACAAGTATCAGGATCATTCCGATGATGAAGTTGGTCCTTAGCTTGTAAACTCCGTTGAGGGTCTCCGAAATATCATCCATGGAAATCAGAGTTCCTCCCAGCTCCGGGATATACATTCCCGAGAGAACCTGCTTACTGGGCTTGTCATACCTGGTCCTGATATCTGCCGCATCTCCCTGAGCGGCCGCTTCCCTGAGTTCCTCAGCCAGCAAAAGAGCTGTCTTTTCCTCGGAAGGATCCTGGTTGGTGCCGGAGATGATCCTGCCCTCATCTGTTACAAAGCAGCTGCTCTCCCCGGGGATATCCTCGTACATGGAAGGAAACATAGTCTGCATCTTCATGTTGGCTTCGATGACACCGATATTGCCGTACTGCCTGTCGTTGACAGGAGTAATAAGGCACAAAAGAGGCGTCGGATCGGAGCTTGCAAAGAGTCTGTCCTGATAATCAAACACCCAGCCGCCCTTATTGGACATCATAGCCCATTCCTGCTGCCTCATCCTGCTGTTGGTAAACAGAACCGGCATCATCTCCTGGACCCTGTCATTGGTGGCATAAATCCTGACGCCCGCCAGAACAGGGTTGTTGTTGATAAGTCTCTCAAGGGCTGCCACATCGTTTCTGTAGATGCTGATCCATTCCTTGGTAGTATAGCTCTTACCTACGGAAGCATCCACCAGAACCTGATTCATTGCGTTGTTGGTCAGGAAGAACTGCGTGGTCATGTTGATGGAATCCACGTTGTTGGCAATACTGTCCCTGCGCCTCTCCATGGTGGCATGCATGAAACTCACATTTTCCCTGATGCCGGACTGTTCCATGTTGTAGAAAACAATTCCGCCCAGGATCGCCACCGGTATCATGACAAAGAGAAGCACGATGCCCGTAAGTCTGGTATTTAGTTTTAAACCTTTAATCCAGGCCCAGTTTTTTCTTAGCTTCCCTGACATATTGGTATCTCTTTTCCTGGAGCTGATCATATCCAAGCTCAGCTCGTTTCACCTTGTATTCCTCTAGTATTCTGTCAAACTCCTCATCGCTCTCCGCAAGGAGCAGTGATTGAAGAGTCTCACTCCAGAGATTGTCTATTCTGTCGCTGATATAAGCATCTTCCGTATCAGCAGGAAGGATCACGTCGTACTGTCCGGTAAATTGAACGTACTTGTAGGTCCACTCCTCAAGCTGCGCCGTGGGCCCGCTGTTGCCCTGCCTCCACTGAAGCTGCATTACATTGTCCTGGAACATCCAGTAGGCATCGTCTGCTCCATAAAGCTCATCATAAGTGGTCCTGTCAGTGTTAAGGAGCTCTATGACCTCGGGCTTAACCACTTCCTTGCCGTCTATGACATCGTAGGTAACGCCCTCAACGCCAAGGTAAACCAGCTTCTGGCCCTCCTCTGAGATCATAAAGTCAATGAACTTGATGGCTCTGTCGGGATACTTGCAGTTCTTGGAAACCAGAGTAACCGTCCATCCGCTGACTGAAGAAGTGGGCAGCACATGGTCATCCCCGTTTCTGTTCTTGGGGCCATCCACCGCAATGTAGATGCTGTCGGGATTTTTGGCATAGAGGGTCTTCTGCTGGGAGGCCATATCCGTGTGCTGGTACAGCATGCAGAAATACCTGCCCTCTGCTATCTTCTCCTCCATCTGGACACGCTGGTCGATGAAGATATCCGTCGCAAGAAGGCCGTCCTCTCCAAGTCTCCTGAACATCTTAAGCCACTCGATATACTCAGGGTCTGTGTCCCTGTCATAGAGTTTTCCGTCCTTTTCGTAGGGTACCGCCAGGAAGTTCTGCACATACTGGTCAAAAGAGACAGATCCGGTGTCGTCAAAAATATGGCCACCGATAGGTATAAGTGGCTTGCCGTCAACCTCGGGAAACATCTGGGCTGCTTTTCTGACCGCACCTTCAAAGCCCTCGATAGTAGTCATATCGGGACTTCCGATTGCCTCGTAAATATCCTTTCTCACAAGGAAGGTCTGGTTGGAGCTGATCTCGGAATTGGTCTCCACATCGTTGGGGCTTACGGAGGAGCAGGGATAACAATAGATGTTACCGTCAGGCTGAGTGTACCAGCTAACTGCCTGGGGGTCTGTCACCTCCCAGAAGTAAGCGTCGTACTCATCCGCCAGTTCATTAAGAGCATAAACCATGTCACCCTGGATCATCTCATTGAGCTGTGGCTCCCACCATCCGATGGTGATCAGATCCGGAAGTGTCTTGGATGCAATGAGCGCATTTAGCTTCTCAGCCTCATTACCCTGCGGTGTGATAAAGTTTATGCTGACCCCGGTCTTGTCGGTAATGGCCTGAGAAACCGCGTTCTGCCCCCAGGGAGTGTTGTACCAGGAGTAATTGATATACCAGTCGAAGGTAATCTGCTCCGGGCTCTCCCCTGTCTGTCCCGATGCCGAATTCTCTTTTGCCCTATTAGACCCAAGGGCGGCACTACATCCCGTAAGTGCCGCCGCTAAAAGGAGGAATACTGCTATGAAGTTTCTTTTATTTAAGAATCTCCTGTTCATAATAAATAATTATACATGAAATTACTCTTTTACGCTTCCTGCAGAAATACTACTGATAATATATTTTGAGCAGAATGCGAATACGATCATGATAGGTACTACTGAAATTGCAACTCCCAGGTAGATAGCTCCCTGATTCTTCTGAAGGTCTGTCGCAGCATTAAGAGTTGAGATCATAACCGGAAGTGTCATCTTCTTGGGTGTATTCAAGAGGATCAACGGTACCAGGTATGAGTTCCAGTTACCGATAAATGCACCGATTGACATTGTTGCAATTCCCGGAGCCATGATAGGAAGTACTATCCTGTGGAAAATATGAATCTCGGATGCTCCGTCGATTCTTGCTGCCTCCATAAGTGCCTTGGACAGTGTAGCCTTAACGTACTGTCTTAAGAAGAATACTATTCCGGGTGATGCAATAGCAGGAATAATAAGAGGAATATAAGAATCGATAAGGTGCAGCTTCTGGCAGAGGTTGTAGAAACCGATAAGAGAAAGCTGACCGGGGATCATCATAAATACAACGATAATTTTGAATAATAAGTTGTTGCCCTTCCACTCATACATAGCCATTCCAAAAGCTGTGATAGCTGAGAAATAAGCTGTGAGGAGAGTTGCCGGGACAGCCACTTTAACGCTGTTAAAGAAGCCCCTGAACAGATTAACATAGTCAAAGAGTACTGCCCAGTTGGCCTGAAGACTTTGTCCCGGCAGAAATGAAAAGGAATGCGTTATTTCTACACCCGAGCGGGTGGCATTCACCATCATGAGCCAGAAAGGAAGGAAACAGGTTACGCCCAGCAATATGAGCAATATGTAAAGAATACATCTTTTAATTTTTGTTGCCATTATGCTTTAGTCCTCCCTTCCGCCGATGAATTTAAATTCCATAATGGAAATAAACAGTATTATAAAGAACAGGGTGTAGGCAATTGCCGCAGCAAAGCCAACCTGATGTGTTTCAAATCCAAATTTGTAAAGATACATAACTGTTGTCTGCAAGGTTCCTCCGGGTTCGCCGGCTGTTGAAGGACCGGTCATAAGGAAAGGCAGATCAAAGAGCTGCAGACCACCGATAAGTGATGTAACAGCAACGTATAAGAGAATAGGTCTTAAAAGAGGAAGTGTGATGCTTCCGAAGACCTTCCATCTTCCGGCACCGTCAATAGCTGCTGCCTCAAAGTAATCACTGGGGATACCCTGAACACCGGCCATGAGAATGATGAAGGAGTTACCAAACCACATCCATGCCTGGATAACACCGATTACAGCCCATGCTGTACTTCTCTGTCCCATCCAGTTGATCTGCTGGTCCACAATTCCTGTAGCCAGAAGGATCTGGTTGAAGGTTCCGTACTTCCAGTCCAGAAGTGTCTTGAAAAGGAATGCCACAGAGGTTGCTGCGATCAGGTTAGGCAGATAGTAAACTGCTCTGAATATTGCAAGGCCTCTGAGCTTGTACTTGATATCACTGAATACAATTGTCAGAAGAAATGCCAGTCCCAACTGAAGTACAATGTTGAGGGACCACATTTTTACAGTATTTCCAAGGGAGCGCCAGAAGAACTTGTCCTTTATTACTCTGGCATAATTGGCAAAGCCGATAAGCTCGGGTGTGCCATAGCCCTTATAGGTTGTAAAACTAAGATACAGTGTTCTGAAAACCGGATAAACACTGAAGATAAGAAAGACGATGATGAAGGGAAGAACAAACAGATAAGCTGCATTATTCCTGTTCTTCATCTTTTTCCCAATAGACGTCCTCATTTTGCCTCCCTAAAATTCATCTTTTGACAAACACGCGAGGCGAAGATTCTTCGCCCCGCATATTTGGTATGAAGTGTAGTATAAAGAAAGTATTATCTGTTGATCTTGATCTCAGGATATGTAGACTCAACAACATCGTAGAACTCGTTGATAGCTGTCTCCTTGTCTGCCTCTCCTGTCTTTACTGCTGTGATAGCTGCGCCCCAAGCATCGCCGATGATTCTGTCGTATCTTGTAACCTTAGAATAATCGATGCCTGCAGCCTGATCCTGCCAGAATGAGTACAGGTGCTGTCCGCCGTAGATAGCGTTCTCGTCATCCTTGTGCTTCTCAAGAACTGATACAAGTGAAACTGTGTCACCCTCAGACTTCTCGATCCACCACTCAGCTGTCTCCTCATCAAGTGTTACCCACTTAAGGAAGTCCCAAGCAAGATCCTTGTGCTCTGACATAGCTGAGATACCGATGAATGTACCGCCACCGAAACCGTAAGAAGGTCCTGAGCATACGCCCCACTTACCGGCGTTGTCGCCAACGTTGTCTCTCATTGTAAGAACACCCCAGCTGGGAAGACCGAATGCGAATACTTCTGTCTTGTCAAGGTCCTTAGTAGCCTCAGCAAAGCCCTCTGCATCCCATACGTTGATGGAATCATCAGCGTAGCTCTGTACAGCTGCTGTAAGGATCGGAACCTCACCTGCCATAGCCTGGTACCAAGGTGTTGACCACTGGTTAGCATAAGCTGTAAGGTCGTTCTGGTAAAGATCTACAACGAGGTCCATGTAATCAAGTCTAGCCTGATCTACATTAAGTGTGTCGTCGATAACCCAAGCTGAATCGCCTGAGAAATAGTTGATCTCTGCATCTGAAGCAAAGATACGATAGCCTGCATCCTTAAGAGTCTGAGCTGTTCCAAGGATTGTGCTGTAGTCCTTGAAGAGCTTGCCGATCTCATCGGGATCATCTGTTCCGAATACTTCAGAAGCGATGTCTCTTCTATAGTAGATTCCTGCAGGTGTGATCTGGTAAGAGATTGCTCTCTGGATTCCGTCAGCATCCTGACCTACTTCCCAAACGTAGTCTACGATCTGTCCTGCGTAGTCCTGTGCGTTGTAAGGAGCCTGGTTAAGATCCTCGAAGTATCCTGCATCGTAGAAGTCCTCAAGCATCTGAGGCTCACCAACGATGATATCAGGAGTTGTCTGGCCGCCGTTAAGAGCTGTCTGAACCTTGGTTACATAGTCAGCAGGCTCGATAACTACAGTCTCGATCTGAACATCGTGTGTCTCAACGTAGTGCTCAGCGAAGGTCTGAAGATCCTTAGCCAGTGTCCAGATAACAAGCTTCTCTCCGCTTGTTCCGGCAGTCTCTGTGTTTGTGTTCTCAGCTGCCTGTTCTGTTGTTGTTGCTGTGTCAGTTCCTGCTGTCTCAGTAGGAGCTGTGCCCTGCTCGCCGCAGGCTGCAAGTGAAAGTGTCATAACACCTGCAAGTAATGTCGCTATTACCTTTTTAGATTTCATTACTAATCCTCCCTCCAATAGCGTATGTATTAGTTATGTTTTGATTATAGAGTTCGGATAAACGCAAAAAAATGACACCTTTTTTATTAAGGTGTCATTTTTATAACGGCTCTTTAGCCCTTTATTACGCTATCTTAACAAGGATTTCAGATACAAGACCGTTTCTGATATCAAGTGCTGCTTCACCTGTCACTGAAGCGCCTGTGACCGCCTTGGCGCTACCGTCTTTATAGGTAAGCTTCATCTCTGAGATGCTGTACTCGCCGGGGAAGTAGTCCTTCCTGGCCGCAAACTCATAAGTGATCCTTGTCTTTCCAAGGAGTGTGGAGGATACCTTAAAGGCTCCGTCTTCTTCCTTGATGAGGTACTCGGGAACAGCAGGTGCAGGTGCAAATACCAGCTCGCCGTCCTTAAGTGTGAAGAGATTTCTTCCAAAGAATATCAGCTTCCACATGCTGATAAACTCAATTGTTGAACCTGAAAGCCTTGCAACAAAGCCCTTTCCGTGGAACTTCTCGTTGGGGTTCTTGCTGCTGGCGATAAATGAAGAATTCTCCAGTGTGCTTCTTCCGTAAACTTCCTTATCAAGGAAAGGAATTGCTGTCTTTTTGAAGTCCTCAAAGAACTCCTTGTAAAGTCCGCTTCTGATGAGCTCAAGCAGGTACTTGTACTCCATGTGGAGCCAGATTGACTCATTCTCAAGCCAGCCGGGAGTAAAGGACTTACATCTTCCAAGCTCAAAGCTTGCATCCTCAAGAGAGGCATTTACCTTATACATGGAAAGCTTGTCATCAAAGAGGTCGCTTCCCTTAACTCTGTCATAGAGCTTCTTCTTCTCATCCACAGTGTTCTCAAGCTTAAGGAATCTTACAGGTCCCTCAAGGAAGTAAGGCACCTTGCGGATCTCGAACTTAACGGGAAGAATCTCGCCGTCCTTCTTGTCGTACTCTGTAACCTCGTAGGTGAAGTAAGCAGGTGCGATTCCTTCGCCCAGATCAAAGGCCTTGGAGATACCCTTTTCAATTCTCCTGGCCATGAGGTCAAGTACTTCAAAGGCTTCATCGCTTCCTAAGGTCTTGTTATCTCCTGAAAGCTTGTCGTAAACCTTCTCTCTGTACTCTTCTCTTGCATCGTTTCTCTTGTTCCAGGCATCCATGTCCCCGGCAAAAGACCTTTCAATGTCCGCAAGCTTGCAGGCAAAGTCTACAGTCTCTGCGGGAAGAGTAACCTCTGCGCCATATTTTTTGATTGAATCTCTTGTATATCTGATCATCCTGAGGAGCTCGTAGGTCTCGTTCATGGATGAACCAAACATTCCGGGCATTCCGTTAAGAGCATCGTACCAGCCCGGCTTTCCGCCTTCCATCTCAACGCCCATGCCCTCTGCATCAAGTGCTGAGAACTTGGCTGCTGACATAAGGAAGAGCTTGGAGATAAGTGTCATCTCGATCTTGTTGCCGGTACGTGTCAGCTCATAGGAGCCCTCTTTTGCAACATTATCTCTGCTGACAAGGTAGTGGTACTGTCTGAGGCCGTTCTCGGTCTCCTCGTATCTCTTACCTCTTGGAAGTATCTTAACCTTAGCTTCAAAGCTGCCGACTTTTGTATCAAGAAGCAGCTCTTTTTCCTTGTCGGGATAAACCTCAAGGAAGTCATCCACAAGATCCAGGTTGTAATCCCAGTGATCTGACCAGTAACCCTCGCCGAAGTTGCCGTTGATAGTCTCCTCAGCGCTCTCCATAACCTTGGCAAAGATCTCATCAAGCTCTGCATCGGAGATTTCCTTCTTGGAATCCTTGATTGCTGAAATGAGCTGTCCGGGTGTAAAGGGCTGTGCGATCTCAATTCCTGAAAGAACGCTCTCGGGAGCGGTAAACTTGATCTGCTCGATTCCAAGAGGATTGTAGCCATCCATCTGGATAAGTGAGTAGAATCTCTTGATGTTCTCATCCATTACGATGGGTGAGAAGAAGTTATCGCATCTTCTGTTCTGGTTAACGTCACGGAAGTTTCCGTTACCCTGTGAATAGAACTCGGGAGACATTGCAAAGTAGTTGTAATCTCTCTCAAGGTCGCCGTGCTTTCTTGAATAAACATAGAAGGTGTGGTCTCCGGGAAGCTTGATTGGAGTGCCTCCGCGAAGTACGTTATCCATGTAGTTGTAACGTGTGTAATCATCAAAGGTCTTGCAGGCTGTCTCTGTTGCAACAGTGTCTGTAAGCTCATCTGTGAGCTTCTCTGCCTGAGCAAACTTCTCATCAAAGAAGGCTGCGCCAAGATCCTTTTTAAGGAAGTTAAGGAGGATATCCTTGTTCCTCACCTGTCCGATGAGCTCATAGAAACTCATGCTCTCGCCCTGAGCAAGGGTTCTCTCTGCAGCAAAGAAGCAGCAGGGGAACTCGTTGGAGGTGTTCTGCTTGCCTGAAGCGAGCTTGGAAACAGGAGTATTCTCAAAGCCAAGGGCCTCTGAAAGTGAGAGGTCGTAATCAAATACAAGGCCGGGATCAACGATTGTTTCAAGTCTCTGTCCCTTGTCATCAACGGCTACGCCGAAGTTTCCGCCGGGAACCTTTTTAACTACAGCTGAATCTTCCATGGAGAAACGAACTCTGAAGTAAGGTCTCTTCTCCTCATGGTCTTCAACCTGCATGTAAGCCTTGGTGGTCTGAACCATGTTCTTCATTACATCGATGTGGCAGCCGTAAGGTATAAGAGCGGGCATACCGTCCAGAACCTCAAGGGTCCTGCTGCTTCCGCTTACGTTGGTGATGGTGACCTTTCTCATGAGGGCACCGATCTCCTCTCCGGGAAGTGTTGTGTAGCTGACGTTGGTCTCAAGGCCCAGCTCTGAATTGCTCTCATTGATAAAGAGGGCATTCATGTGGATCTCCATGGAACTGCCGTCAAGGGGCTTTTTAAAGGGCTCATAGCACTTTCCGTCAACCTTGATAAAGGTTCTGAAGCCTGTGCGGTTTACGTTCTGATAAGCTGTGTGTGCAGGATAGAATTCCATGATGCTGTGATCCTTGTCCTGTACACCAAAGCTGACAACCGCCTGGCCTCTGTTGACGTAGTAGCACCAGATGGGTGTGCCCTTTATGCCTGCGATTCCGGGAAGGAAGCTGGCAAAGGGTGTCTTCTTGCCATAGTCTTTGATGGTGTCCTTAACTGTCGCTGAAACTTTCATAATATTCTCCTGTTTTTATAATGAATCATCCAAGGTATACTTCAATCTTGTGCTCTTTGCCGCTAAGTGAATCTATCTGACTTCCGGGAACAACTGCGGCGTTCTTCTGATAGCCTGAGGTGCTCTCGTTGTCGATCAGCATTCTGCTGATCTCATACTCGCCATAGTTCTTTTTGCCGGGGTTCTTGAATACAACCTTAAAGACCTTTCCTCTGAAAGGAAGTACTATGGAAGCCTCGCCCTTATTATCAAACTGCTGAGGCAGAAGCTTGGGCTCGATATAGAGATCTCCTGCATTTCCTCTGACGCCAAAGTTCTCTGTAACTACAGTCATGAGATACCAGCTGGCAGCTCCTGTCAGGTAGTTGTAAAGTCCCCTGCCCTCTGCGTTAAAATACTCGGGTACGCCGGGGTAGATCCTGCTGACATCAAAATTCATGGAGGATCTGTAAAGAGAATCAAGTGCCTTGAAGCCTTCCTGGGCAAAGCCTCTCTTAAAGAGGGCATTTCCGAACATAACTGCCATGTGTGAGAACACAGCGCCGTTCTCCTTATCTCCGTAGGAGAAACCAAACATTCTTCCAAGGTCGGTTCTAAGAGCCTTGAAGTCTGTGTTCAGCCTGTAGCCGCCAACTTCTTTGACATAAAGGTGCTTGTCCGCACTTCTTATGATCTTCTTGATGGCATCCTTTCTGGCGGTACCGGACATTACGGAGAATACCTGGCCTGTCAGCATCATTCTGACATTCTTACCCTCGGTGGTATCAAACTCACCCTCTACTCTCTCTCCGTTGTCATCGTAGTAACCGTTATACCAGCCATCGCCCTCGGAGTCTGTAACCCACTCGTTGTCCCTGATGCGATTCATCAAAAACTCTGCCTTGTGGTCAAGGGCTGTGGCAATCTCTTCTATCCTGTACTCTTTCTGAGCACCGCTGATGGAGTGTGTAACCTCCTCCATGTATTTGTACAGAACGCCTCTGCGCTTGTCTGCTGCCTCAAGGATATCTGCATCCTCAGTGAAAATGAGGTCCTTGATCTCTGCAGCCATCCTGCAGGTGCTAAGGCCTGTCTTGGTCTTATAAATGCGAAGGTAGGTTGCGATGTCCTTAAGATTTCCCGCATAGCCGCAGGTGAAGGCAACGCTCTCTCCCTTGTGGGTGGCCATATCAAGAGCATCGTTCCAGTCAGCTCCCCTGAGCCTTATCTGTCCGTTATCTCCCACGTCGTAGAAGGCTGTCAGATTCTCGATAAGAAGGTGCTCAAGGACTGTTCCCCTGTACTCTGCCCCCTTCTCATCCTTCTGAACAACGCCGTCGCTCTCTGAGTATCTGTCATCTCTTCTCTCAGCTCTTGAAGCGAGGCTGTCCTTAAAGTATGTGGCATTCTCTCCAAGGATCTCCAGATCTCCCGTCTGATCCATGTAGAGCTTAAGTGTCAAAAATGGCCAGAAGCCGTGGTCCATCCATACTCTGGGGATTCCGTTTCTGTCTGCCTTAAACTCACCGGGCTTATCGCCGATGATGGTGGCATTGGTTCCGTCAAGTCTGACGCCCCTGAAGTTATCAAGGATCATCTTCCTTACACCCTCGGGATCTGTAAGAAGAAGCGCAAGACAATCCTGCCAGAGGTCTCTCCATCCTCTTCCTCCGCGGCCGTAGTCGTGATGAGGCAGGAAGGAGCAGCCGTAGATACGCCTGAGCTGCGGCTGGAAGGCAATCCACTCCATAAAGCTGTCAAACTTCTTGTCTCCTGTCTTTACATGTATATTGGTAAGGTTGTTCCAGTACTCCCTCGCCAAAGCCAGTGCTGTAGCTGTCTCGTGGGCATCGCCGATAATTGCAAGGGCTGCCTCCATATCTTTGTCAGGTTCTGTGGAAGCTCCGATGGCAAGCTGGTAGGATACGCTCTTACCTGGCTTTAAGGTAACCTTGTCAAACTTAAGGGCTCCAATCATTTCTTTGCCCTGAACCTTGAAGGGTGCCTTCTTCCAGGAGTTGCCGTTGCCCTGTCCTGTCACCAGGCTCCTTGGACGGAGAAAGGTTCCTCCCTCTCCCAGATACAGGTCAGCATCTGCGATGAACTCTACGGGCTTATTCCCCTTCTCATCGGCGCCCAGAACGTAATAGGTTGTGTCGTTTATCTGATGTCCCCTCTCATCAAAGGAAAGAGTGGGTTTAACCACAACGCCGTTTTCTGTCACCTCGGCTCTGTTTAAAAGAGATGTGACATGCCTGTGGTCTCTTAAATTATCCGCACTTCTTGCATAGATCGGAACAGCTGCCACCGGGACAAAAGAAACATCGCTTCCGGATTCGTTCCTGAGGGTAACGGTCATGATCTCAGCCGCCACGTCAAGAAGTGAAAAGATGGTAACCTCGGAAGTGATCCTGCCCTTGTTATGACGTCTTGTAACTGTCTGCCACATACGGCCGGCTTCAAGAGTTACGTCGTCCTCGCTGTCAGTGAACCTCATGGCCTCCTGTCCTGCAGAAGCTCCGCAGGCTGACCAGAGCTCATCCCCAAAGACACAGAAGAAGTTTCTGGTATCTCTGTCGGAATGGAGATTGGATATGCTCTTGGGTGCCACCAGAAAGTGGTTCTGATCCAGCTTGGCATCTCCTCCAAAGTCTGGAGAAACTGCACTTCTAAGGCCGTGACGTCCCGCAACGGGAAGGTATAATCCGCTGGTGTGCTGTGGGTCCTTCATAGAGAAGGAGCCATGTTCATCTGTAAAAGAAATTGCGCTCATGTATAAGTCCTCAGTCAAATTTAAGTATTGTGTTAAGTATATGTTCTGCGCAGAACTCAAGCTCTGCTCTTGTAAGAACGCCCATGTCCATGGCCTTCTTAAGTCTGTCGGGGAAGCCGCAGGCCATCTTAAGGTCGTTGCCTGCCTTGACCTCCTTGTAGTGCTCGGCTCTGGTCCACCAGTCTGATGTGACCATTCCCTTAAAGCCCCACTCCTCTCTGAGGATTCCTGTCAGAAGGTCTCTTGACTCGGAAGCTCTCTCGCCGTTTATAACATTGTAGGAAGACATGATGGTGTAGGGATCTGACTCATGTACTATCATCTCGAAGGCCTTCAGGTAGATCTCACGCATAGCTCTCTCTGAAACTCTTGAGTCGCTGTGCTTTCTGTTGGTCTCCTTGTTGTTGCAGGCAAAATGCTTAACGCTTGCACCAACATTATTTCTCTGTATTCCTCTTACCATTGCAGCTGCCATGCGGCCTGTCAGGTAAGGATCCTCTGAATAATATTCGAAGTTTCTGCCGCACATGGGATTTCTGTGGATGTTGATGGCAGGTGTGAGCCATACGCAGAGGTTATTCTCCTTGAGCTCCTCTCCTCCGGCAAAGCCGATCTCCTCAGCAATCTCCTTGTTCCAGGTGCAGGCAATAAGTGTTGAGCATGGGAATGCGGTTGTGATAACGCCTGTCTCGGGAGCGATACGCACACCTGCAGGTCCGTCCGCCGTAACCGCATTGGGAATGCCGTACTCAGGCATGTTACCAAAGCCGAATACGTTTCCTACACCGGTGTTGGGCTGTCCGCCCACAAGATGGATCAGGTCGTCATCTGAAAGCTGTGCCATGAATTCCTTGAGAGTAACCTTGCCCTCTGCAACCTCAAAGAAGTTCCTGATACCCTCCTTGAAGGGCTTGGTGAGGTAGTGCATCTCTCTTGCTCTTACGATGGGAGTCAGCGCTTCTTCAGTGCCGGGCTCAAGCTTTTCAAATACGCACTCGTTTATATCCTTGTGCTCTCCCTGAGGAAGCTCCTCATAGCTTCCGTCTGCGAGCATTCTCTTTTTAAGCTCCACGGGAGTGAGCTTATGAGTAAGCTGCTGCACAACGATTGTCTTGTCATTGTTCCATACGAAGTCGACTTTCTGTGCATCCCTTACGTTCTGTCCGATGAAGAACTCATAGGTTCCCTCCTCCAGCACGTAGGCTGCGTCCTGAACCTTTCCAAGATCGTCAAAAGAGCTGATGGCGTAGCGGGATACTGTCAGGGTAAGCTCCTGAGACTCTCCGGGCTTAAGGTCACCTGTCTTCTCAAAGTCGCCCAGGGCTCTTTCAGGCTTTCCAAGCTTGCCTGCGGGAGCCTTGTAGTAGAGCTGAACAACTTCCTTGCCTGCGAACTTACCGGTGTTGGTAACCTTCACGGTGAATTCAAAGTTGTCACCATTCTCCCCGGCGCCTGTAACCACTGTTTCAAAAGAAGTATAGGAAAGGCCGAATCCGAAGGGGTATATCACCTTTTCTTTTGCCCCGGGAATGGTCTCGAAATATCTGTAGCCAACGTAGATATCCTCTGTGTACTCAACGTAGTCAAAAGAATCATGGTAGCCTTCCGTTGAAGGATAGTCCTCAAGCTTTGCTGCAAAGGTATCTGAGAGTCTTCCGGAAGGATTAACGTTTCCAAGGAGGATGTCAGCTGCCGCATCTCCTCCCTCCATGCCGCCCTGTCCCATATAGAGGGCTGCGTTGACCTTGTCGTTGTCTCTGATAAAGCTGCAGTCAACGATTCCTCCGATGTTGAGGACGACTACAACCTTGTTAAAGTTCTTAAGTGCCACTTCAAGGAGCTTCTGCTCGCCGGGGCTCAGATAAAAGTCTCCGTCAGGGAAAATCTCCTTGGAAAGAGCAGGCATGCTGGTCTCTGAGGGCCAGGGATTGAACTCTCTGTTGCACTCAATGCTGCTGCGATCCCAGCCTTCGCCTGAAAATCTGTTTATCACAAAAAGAGCAGTATCCGAATAATCGACTGCCTCCTGAATCAGAGTGTCTGAAAGCTCAGGCTCTGCGGTCATTCCGGGAGCCCTGCCCTGCTCATACTGCTTTTTGATATCTTCTTTATAGAAAGTAGCAAGCTTCTCAAAGAGGCTTACACCACGGGCCTTGAGACCATCGTAAAGGGAATGGATGTACTCACAGTACACATCTCCCGATCCGCCGCCACCCTTGACGTACTCCACGGATGCCTTGCCGAGAAGAACCAGCTTCTGGGAATTCTTAAGGGGAAGGGTTCCGTCATTCTTAAGAAGAACCATTCCTTCCTGGGCTGCACGTCTTGAAACATCAATGTGCTTCCTGCTGCCTGTTATCCTCTCTCTGCCATAAAGCGGTACTCCGGGTTGATAATTAAGTCTTGCCCATTTTTGCATAAAAAAATACACCTCCATAGTTGCTGCCCTAATTGTACCATCTAAGTGTACATGTAAAAGGGTGATTTTTCTAGAGAGGTGTAGTTTTTTTGATTATTATTTATCAGGCCTTGTGATACTCCTGAAGAGAGCGGATATTGCCGCATCCCTTCTCAAGAACTTCATGTATTCCCTCTGCTGCAGCCTTACCTGCTGCAACTGTTGTGATATAAGGGATACGCGCCTTGATGGCTGCTCTTCTGAGGTATCCGTCGTCGTGAGCGGCTCTGCGTCCGATAGGTGTGTTGATGACCAGCTGAACCTCGCCGTTCTTGATAACGTCCTCAACGTTGGGGCGTCCGCCCTCGTAGTTCTTCATGATCTTCTTGGCCTCGATACCTGCGGCTGTAATGAGCTCGTGGGTCTTGCCTGTTGCGTAGATCTTAAAGCCGTCCTCTGCAAAGCTCTTGGCAAGTGCAGCTGCCTGGGGCTTGTCTGCGGTATTTAATGAGATAAGAACCGCACCCTTGAGAGGAAGTGCCATTCCTGCAGCTTCTTCTGCCTTAAAGAAGGCTTCACCGGAAGTTCTTGCAAGACCGAGAACCTCACCTGTGGATCTCATCTCGGGTCCGAGAACAGGGTCAACCTCCGGGAACATGTTGAAGGGGAACACTGCCTCTTTTACTCCGTAGTACTCGGGAGCCTCGGTGCTCTTGTTGGCTATAAGCTCAGGCACAGGTGACTTTCTGCCTGTGAGCTGTGAAGTGATGATGTCTGTAGCAAGAGGAACCATTCTGATTCCGCAGACCTTGGATACCAGCGGAACCGTACGAGATGCTCTGGGATTGGCTTCAAGAACATATACAGTGTCATTCTCGATGGCGTACTGCATGTTCATAAGTCCCACTACGTTCATCTCTACAGCGATCTTTCTGGTATATTCCTCGATGGTCTTAAGGTGCTCCTCTGAAATGTGCTTGGAAGGAATGATGCAGGCTGAGTCTCCTGAGTGGATACCTGCCAGCTCAATATGCTCCATAACCGCAGGAACAAAAGCTTCATTGCCGTCGCTTATGGCATCGGCCTCGCACTCCAGCGCATTCTGAAGGAATCTGTCAATAAGGATAGGCCTGTCGGGGGTTACGCCAACGGCTGCCCTCATGTAGCCTTCCATACTCTCTTCGTCTCTTACGATCTCCATGCCGCGTCCGCCCAGAACAAAGGAAGGACGAACCATAACAGGATAGCCGATCCTTGCAGCTATCTCCTTGGCTGTTTCAACGTCAGATGCCATGCCTGCCTCTGCCATGGGGATGCCGAGCTTCTCCATCATGAGACGGAACTGGTCCCTGTCCTCTGCAAGGTCGATGACTTCAGGTGTTGTTCCAAGGATATTTACGCCCTCTTCCTTGAGCTTGGCTGCCAGATTAAGAGGAGTCTGTCCTCCGAACTGAGCGATGACTCCAAGAGGCTTCTCCTTGCGGTAGATCTGGAGAACGTCCTCAAGGGTAAGGGGCTCAAAGTAGAGCTTATCTGAGGTATCGTAGTCCGTTGATACTGTCTCAGGGTTGCAGTTTACGATTATGGTCTCAAAGCCCAGCTTCTTAAGGGCCATGGCTGCATGAACGCAGCAGTAGTCAAATTCAATGCCCTGGCCGATTCTGTTGGGACCGCCACCCAGGATCATGATCTTCTTGTTGCCTTCCTGTGAATCGGGATCGGGATTCTCAAGCTGTGCATCAGCGCTGTAGGTTGAGTAGTAATAAGCACTACCCTCAGTGCCGTATACATGCACGCCGTCCCATTTCTCCAGAAGTCCTGCCTTCTCTCTTCCTGCCCTGATGTCGTCCTCTGATACTCCAAGGATCTTGGCAAGATATCTGTCTGAGAAGCCATCCTCCTTGGCCCTGATGAGATCTGCAGCGGGAGGAACTGTGCCCTTGGACCGGGCCAGAAGCTGCTGTTCTTCCTCCACCAGCTCTTTTATCTGCTCAAGGAAATAGTGCTTAACCTTGGTGATGTCGTGGATCTCCTCTACAGTAACTCCCTTCTTCATTGCTTCATAAATAAGGAAGTATCTCTCAGAGGATGCCTCATGGATGCGGATGAGAAGATCCTTTTTGCCCATCTTCTCAAACTTCTCGATGCCGCCAAGTCCGTAGCGGTCCTTCTCCAGAGAGCGGATAGCCTTCTGGAAGGCCTCCTTGAAGTTCTTGCCGATACTCATAACTTCACCGACAGCACGCATCTGGGTTCCCAGCTTGTCCTCTACGCCGTGGAATTTCTCAAATGCCCAGCGGGCAAACTTAACTACAACGTAATCTCCGTTTGGTACGTATTTATCAAGGGTTCCGAACTTGGAATCCGGGAGCTCCGAAAGGGTAAGTCCTGTGGCGAGCTTGGCTGAAACAAGGGCAATGGGGAAGCCTGTTGCCTTACTTGCAAGGGCTGATGATCTTGATGTTCTGGGGTTGATCTCGATAACGATGATACGACCGGTCTTGGGATCGTGAGCAAACTGAACATTGGTGCCGCCGATGACGCCGATGTGCTCTACAATCCTGTAGGCCTGCTTCTGAAGTTCTTTCTGAAGGTCCTCGCTGATGGTGAGCATGGGGGCTGTACAGAAGGAGTCGCCGGTGTGAACACCAACAGGGTCAACGTTCTCGATAAAGCAAACGGTGATCATGTTGTTGTCCTTGTCACGAACAACCTCAAGCTCCAGCTCCTCCCAGCCCAGGATAGATTCCTCTACCAGGACCTGATGAATGATGGATGCCTGCAGACCTCTTGCACAGACGGTCTGAAGTTCCTCTTTATTATAAACAAGGCCTCCACCTGCTCCGCCCATTGTGTAGGCAGGACGCAATACCACGGGATAACCGAGCTCGTCGGCTTCCGCAAGAGCCTCTTCCACGCTGTAGCAGGCCTTGGATCTGGCCATTTCGATTCCCAGCATGTTCATGGTGTTCTTGAACTCGGTTCTGTCCTCGCCTCTCTCAATGGCGTCAACCTGGACGCCTATTACCTTTACATTATATTTATCCAGGACTCCGGCCTTATAAAGCTCAGCACAGAGGTTAAGTCCCGACTGTCCTCCCAGATTGGGAAGGAGCGCATCCGGTCTCTCCTTGTCAATGACTGCCGTCACTCTCTCAACGTTAAGTGGCTCGATGTAGGTCTTATCCGCCATCTCCGGATCAGTCATAATAGTTGCAGGGTTGGAATTAACAAGTACTATCTCATATCCAAGACTCCTAAGCGCCTTACAAGCCTGGGTTCCTGAATAGTCAAACTCACATGCCTGGCCTATGACAATTGGCCCCGATCCAATTATCAGTACCTTGTGGATATCTGTTCTCTGTGCCATGGTTCTCCCCTTTCGTCCCGTATATTCTTTTTAGTCTTTTTCCATATCTAAAACATTCTACCACAAAAAAGGGGAAATACTTTGATAATTTTTAATCTTCATGATATACTGCCGGCAACTCGGCTTACTTTCCTGTATTGCGCTATAATAAAAGAAACAAATACGCCAGATGAGATAATAAGGGGGAAATCTATGAAATTCGGAGCACTTGAAGCCGGCGGAACCAAGATGGTCTGCGCCATTGGCGATGAAAACGGAAACATCCTTGATAAGATATCAATTCCTACCACCACGCCTGATGAGACCATGGACCTTATCCTTGACTATTTCCGGGGAAAAGAACTGTCGGCTATCGGAATTGCCTGCTTTGGGCCCATTGATCTGAACAGAAGCTCTAAAACCTACGGCTATATAACCTCAACTCCTAAAGTGGCATGGCAGAACTATGATATTGTGGGACGCGTCAGACAGGAGCTGGGAATTCCCGTGGGTTTTGACACGGATGTAAACGGTTCACTCCTCGGAGAAGTTACCTGGGGCTGCGCCAAGGGTCTCTCCGATGCCATCTACCTCACCATCGGAACAGGTATCGGCGGAGGTGTTATGGCAGGAGGCAAGCTCCTTCACGGGATGCTCCATCCGGAGCTTGGTCACATTCACATCGGAAAGCGCAGCTACGATAAGGGAACCTCTGTCTGCCCTTTCCACAATGACTGCCTCGAAGGCCTTGCATCAGGCCCTTCAATTGAAAAGAGATGGGGCAAAAGAGCTGTCGAACTTGCGGATAATACTGAAGTCTGGAAATTGGAAGCCGAGTACATCGGAACAGCGCTGGTAAACTACTGCATGACCTTAAGTCCTCAGAAGATCATCCTCGGAGGAGGCGTGATGCACCAGGAGCAGCTCTTTTCTCTAATAAGAGAGACCTTCGAAAAAGAAATGGCCGGATACATCCGCACCAATGAACTGACAAACCTTGAAGAATACATCGTTCCCGCATCTCTTAACGACAACCAGGGAATCCTGGGAGCCATCAAGCTTGCCATGAATGAACTGAACCAATAATAAAAGAGGACCGGAGGATTTAACTCCTCCGGTCCCTTTATGATCGGCTTAATCACTTAATCTCGTCTGTAGTTCCATCTTTCTTGACTACTTCAAGCTTGCATCCGAATCCGAATGCTGCAACTGCGCCGGCGATAAGCGCCCATGGCACTGTTGCCAGTCCTACCAGTCCGCCGACGATTCCGATATTAACAGGAACACTGAATACGATCTCATCGTCCTTGCGGATCTGAATTCTGTCTACGTTACCTTCCTTAACCTTTTTCTTGAGCTTGTCCACAGCGGATTTAACTTCTTCCCCAAGGTCTATTGTATCTTTGCGGATCAGTTTGATTGCATCGTCCGCATTGCCGTTGGCTTCAAGAAGCGCCTCCTTGGCAACCTTGTATTCAACCCCTGTCTGCTCCATTACTTTTTCAACATCTTCTAATCTGATTTCCATTTTAAAAATCTCCTTTCAACAAGTAGTATCAAGTGATTTCCTGATCATGTAATCAGTATAATTCCCTATGAAGGTGGGTTACATATCAGGATGGGCGAATTATAGCAGTTTATTTCTCATTATTCGCGTCCCTTCTTGGATTCCAACTTGTCCTGGTACATGAGCTGATCGGCCCGCTTAAATACATCATCCATTGAGATGTCGCCTTCGCTGTTAAAGATTGACATTCCCGTAGCAGCCGAATATCGCTCCCAGGGCTGTCTTGATTCATCATTCTCTGCAGCTTCAAAAGCATTCTTAAGCCTTTCAAGAAGCTGTGCCCGGTCGTCATAATCGCTGTTCTCAAGGAGAACCACAAACTCATCTCCTCCGATCCTGAATACCGGAGAATGCTGATAGATCACGCATATCTCATGGCAGGCGCCCTTGATATACTCATCGCCATGCTCGTGGCCGTAGGTGTCATTTACCTTTTTAAGGTTGTTAAGATCCGCCATGACAATGGCAAATCTGGCCCTGCCGTTAATGATATCGTCATCCACTCTCTCTTTTACAGTGTCATACCAGGCCTTGTTCTTGACTCTTGTGAGAGCATCCTGATATGCCACGGTGTCCATCTTCTCGGCCTTCTCCTGCATTATATGCATCTTGCCCTCGGCATCTACGATGTCCAGAACGTAAGCCTTCATGTCTTTTGACATGAGCTCCACAGCCTTGGAGAGGGACTCCACCTCGTTGTGGGTGTGGATGGAAGGGGCCTGATAGTCGAGCTGATCCGGGTTCTTTTGCTCATGGGATCTCTCGGCAAAAGAGACAACGCTCTTTTCCAGTTTACTGATGGGATCTGTGATATTGAGGCGCAGCCAGGCAAGGAAAAGACCGATGAACAGCATTCCCAGGATAACAATGAGCGCTACATTGCCGATGGTGTAGGTCCGGATGTCTTCTTCAAGCTCCGATACCTCAATGTCAACGCAAAGTGCCGCAAAGACTTCACCCTTGCTGTTGGTAAGAGGCAAGAGCCCTGTGTAATCGTGGCCCCATATACTAAAGTTCTTGAAGAAGGTGATGCCGGGATTGTCAATGGCATCAAGATACAGGAGCATGTCCTTGGACTCGTAGTCCTCGTAGAGCTCCATACCAAGGTAATAGCCGTCGGGATCGTTCTCCCGCCCTTCCTTGGTATCTGCGGAAAAGATATTGATCATAAGAGGCGGGTCTGCGCTGACAGGATAGACAATGTAGAGGAAGTGAATGTCAAAGTCCTCCATAATGCCGTCCATGAAATGACCGAGCTCGATGAACTTCTCGGATTCAACTTTCGTTTGGACGCACTCATACAAGTCCTCCCTGTCAATATGAGCATCCACGTAGGTGAGAATGTCCGTCATACGCTCGTTGTACGACTGATACAGTGACATGGTATAAGTCCTGTAGGTCTGAATGCTCAGGATAAGACAAAGAAGAATAAAAAAGACTGAACAGCCTATAAATATGCTTCTCTTAAGCGGCCTCTTATTTTCAGACATGATTTCCTCGCAAAAAGTGTTTGGAATATCACTAATATTTTATCACATTTAATTAATTTTCGCCTGTACGGTTATAGGTCACTCTTTGGTCAGGAGAACGACAACCTCAGAGCCTCTGGTAAAGGGGAACATATCTACAGGGATTGCTCTCTGAGCCTTGTAGCCTCCCTTGGTAATGAGCTTAAGGTCATTGGCAAGAGAGTCCGGGCTGCAGGATATGTATACCACCTTGGCAGGGGCAAGTGTTATCAGAGACTTGATAAACTCAGGTGTTGAGCCTGAGCGTGGAGGATCCATAAATACCAGATCCACCTTATCTCCCGATGCTGCCATCTGCTCCATGAAAACGGTGGCATCATTCTGGTAAAAGGTTATGTTCTTGACCTCATTGATCCTGGCGTTTAGATTGGCATCCTTGACCGCATCCTTGTTAAGCTCCACGGAGATAACTTCCTTGACGTGGGGACTCGCAATGATACCGATGGTGCCCACACCGCTGTAGCAGTCAAGTGCCACCTCATCACCCTTAAGGTCAGCCATTTCAATGGCGGTATTGTAAAGGACCTCCTGCTGAACAGGATTTACCTGATAGAAGGATTTAGGGCTGATCTTGAACTTCATACCGCAGCAGATATCGTAGATAAATCCGGGACCGTAGATGGGCTTCTCCTTATCTCCCAGGATCATGCTGGTCTGCTTGTCATTTACATTTAATACAATGGTAGTGATCTCAGGATGCTCCTTCAAAAGAGCCTTAACAAAATTGTTCTTGGATGGGAATATGGGAGATACCGTCACCAATACCACCATGATCTCACCGGTGTTCTTGCCTATTCTGATAAGGACATGACGAAGAAGACCATAGCCGTTATCTTCGTCATAGGTCTTGATCTTGAAGGACTTAAGCATACCTCTGATGCTGGCTATAATGGCGTCTGCCTTTTTGTCCTCCAGAAGACAGCTGTCAACCGGAACCACCTCATGACTGCCCTCTCTGTAGATTCCGGACAGGGGATTGCCCTTTCTGTCATGGGTAAATACGGCATGGACCTTGCATCTGTAATGTTCAGGGGACTCCATACCCTTAAAGGATTCAACCTTGCAGTAGGGCTTAAGGAGCTCTGCCACGTGGGCATGCTTTTTCCTCAGCTGCTGATCATAAGGGGTGTCGATCATCTGGCAGGCTCCGCACTTCTTAAATACGGGGCACCTGCTGACATCCTTACTAAGGGGCGCTGCTTTAACAGGCCCGGTAGCCTCCCCGGCAGGCCTTGATGCCGCTTTTGCAGGTCTTGATGCCGCTTTTGCAGGTCTTGCAGTCTTCTTATAGGTTGTGGGTTTCCTGTTTTCTTTCTTTTTTTCCATTTTCTTGTCCCTGTGCAAAAACATGGGCAGCGGATTCTCATCCCCTGCCCTGATACTCAATTACTCGTCATCCTCTTCGTAGTCTTCAAGCTTGTTCTCAAATTTAAGCTTGGGCATCTCAAGCCCGATCTCATCCGCGCTGTCAGTCTTGACCGCCTCACTTCTCCTGCGGATCCTCTCGGTGTTCTTGACCTCCCCAAGGTCCTTGAACTTGATGCCTTCGATTCCGGAAGCAAGCTCTCTGGCCTTGACCACATCACTTCTGTTGATCCTGAAGGTACAAACGATCTTCTTGCCGTCTCTGTCAAAGAGTCTCTGAAGAATTGATTTCTCCTGCCACTCGATGAAATAGGAAATGCGGTGAGCCAGGAACCTCTCCTCCAGCTGTTTCTTGCTCTCTATGCTATAGACCCTGCAAAAAGATACCTCATTATTAAAAACCTGATTGTTCTGGATAATTGATGACATAAAAACAAAACCTCACAAGAATTAATCTGAAATAATAATAAATTATACCCCAGGGTTGTGAGAGTTTCAAGGATGAGTCACCGTGGGCTCCGTTACCATTCACAGTTTTTGGGATTACAGAATCCTTTGGCCGCGACCGAGGCAGCCTGCGGGGCCCTGCCGCGCCTGCCGCAACCAAAACATATACCCGCAGCGTTAGATTATTGCGATGAATTCATGAGCCTTCAGAGACCCTTTGCAGATTCTGCTTACGGATAATAGGGGCCGCGGACTTAACTCGCCTGATGCTTTCCTTTCCTCGCGGTTACGCAAACGAAACTTTTCCTAAGCGTTCCTGCAGCTTTTCTTAGATTACGCATGCTCGACCGCATTTAGATTATTGCAATAATGGTCATAGCCCGCCCCAAAGCGGGCGTAACATAAATAGAAGGAGTCTTTCTATTTAGCTAGCTCAAAGAGAAGACTCCTTCTATTTATGTAGGCACTCCGTGCCTATGACCATTATATTTACGTTTTTGAATGCTCATTTCTCGCATGCGATGGAAAAGCTGCATTGGAACGCTTGGAAAATGGCGTTTGCTATTGGACGCTCAAAAATGAAAAGCATTCTTTCTCGTTAGTCCCGGCCGCCGGTCCGTAGAAGATGCAAAGGGTTCTCTGAAGGCCATGAATTCCGCGGGAATGTTCCGCGAGGAGGATTGTTCCGGTTGCGGCAGGCGCGGTAGGGCCCCGTGGCTGTGAAGGTTGCGAAAACAATGCGCGAATCCCCAAAACTGTCAGATGTGGTTTTTGGGAAAGGTCACCGCCCAGATTCGCTTTTCCATTCTGGGCGGTGCATTTTACG
>JAEEGF012467509.1_pt1 | contig 25725 bp, 32 predicted proteins | sample 9134171 | NCBI WGS metagenome assembly JAEEGF01 (sample SAMN16246542, study PRJNA631951) | gut metagenome | biome: gut microbiome; feature: rumen; material: AP-attached | host: Bos | place: Iran: Karaj | collected 2018-10 | reverse complement strand
CTCTGCAATCAAAGAAATGCAAGAAGAATTAAAGATGTTTGAAAGGAGTAAATAATTATGATACATCCATCTTATGTAGAACTTATGGAAAAGGTAAATGAGAACGTAGAGGTAGGCGAGGAGCCAGTTGTAAACTCACGTTATACAATCGTTGCTGCAACAGCAAAGCGTGCACGTCAGATTATCGACGGTGCTGAGCCACTTGTTAAGTACACAAAGGGCGAAAAGCCACTTTCAATTGCTGTTGATGAGTTAAACGAAGGTGCTATTCAGATTAAAAACGAGGATACAAACAACTAATTTATGAATGTTTTATTTGTTTCTTTAGGCTGCGATAAAAACCTTGTTGATTCAGAGCATATGCTTGGAGACCTTATGGATAACGGCTTTAGCATATGCGACAGCGAGGAAGAAGCAGACATTATAGTTGTTAATACTTGTTCTTTCATTGCTGATGCTATGGAAGAAAGCATACAAAATATTATTGATTTAGGAGCTTACAAAGAAACAGGCCGTCTTAAAGGTCTTATTGTTACTGGTTGCCTTGCCCAGCGTTTCACTGATGAAATTCTTGAGCAGCTTCCAGAGGTAGATGCTATTATCGGCACTAATTCTTACGATGAGCTCTTAAATGCAATCAACATTGTCTTAGAGAAAAACGGTGAAAAACCAGTTTTTAAAAAGGATTTAGTTGGTTTGCCAAGAGATGGTCGCCGTGTTTTGACAACAGGTGGCCATTATGCTTATCTCAAGATTGCAGAAGGATGTAATAAACGTTGTACATATTGCATCATTCCATTCCTTAGAGGTAACTACCGTTCAGTGCCAATGGAAAAGCTTTTAGCGGAAGCTAAACAGCTTGCTGAGGGTGGCGTTAAAGAGCTTATTTTGGTTGCTCAGGAGACTACAGTATACGGCATAGATATATATGGCAAAAAGTGTCTTCCTGATTTACTTCATGAGCTTTGCAAAATTGACGGTTTTGAATGGATTAGAATACTTTATGCTTATCCTGAGGAAATTACCGATGAGCTTATAGAGTGTATGGCTTCTGAGCCAAAGATTTGTCATTATATTGATATGCCTATACAGCATTGTAATGATGACATTCTTAAGAAAATGGCACGTAAGACTAATAAAGCCGATATTATGGCCATTGCAGATAAACTAAGAAAGGCAATGCCTGATATATCACTTAGAACAACACTTATCTGTGGCTTTCCTGGCGAAACAGAAGAAATGCATAGGGAGCTTTTACAATTCATTAAAGATATGTCCTTTGATAGACTGGGAGCTTTTGCTTACTCCAAGGAGGAAGGCACTGTTGCAGCCACATGGGATAATCAAGTGGATGAAGAGCTTAAGAAAAAGTGGGAAGATGAAGTAATGCTTTGTCAGAAAGATATTTCTCTTTCAAACAATGAAGCTTATATTGGTCGTACACTTAGAGTCTTCATCGAAGGAAAACTTCCTGAGGATGGAGTATTTATAGGTAGAACCTATAGAGACACACCATCTGTAGATGGCTTTATCTTTGTAAACAGCGATACTGAGCTTACTTCTGGTCAGTTCGTTGATGTAAAAGTTACAAGTTTTGATGAATATGATTTGATAGGAGATGTAGTGTCATGAATTTACCAAACAAATTAACACTTATCAGAGTAATATTAATTCCATTTTTTGTATTATTCCTTTTAATTAATCCTGAGGTTACAGCCCTTAGAATTATTGCTGATTTAATTTTCATCGCAGCATCATTAACTGATATGGCTGATGGAAAAATCGCCCGTAAATACAATCTGGTTACAAACTTCGGAAAGTTTATGGACCCACTTGCAGATAAGCTTTTAGTTTGCTCAGCTATGATTTGTCTTATTCAGACTGGACAGCTTCCAGCTTGGGTTGTAATTATTATAGTTGCTAGAGAGTTCATTATTTCAGGCTTCAGACTTATTGCAGCTGAAAACGGAATCGTTATTGCGGCAAATATCTTCGGAAAGTTCAAGACTGTTACACAGATGATTATGATTATCATCCTTGTAGCAAACTTCTCTTGGGGCTGGTGGCAGTTCCTTGGAACATTATTTGTTGTAATCGCAACTATTATGACTGTACTTTCCCTTGTGATTTACATCTATCAAAATGTGGATGTTCTTAAGGAGCAAAACTAAAAATGAATACTTGTGATATTGTTGCAAAGCTTTCAGCGCTTAATTTAACTGTTGCAACAGCTGAATCTTGTACAGGTGGTCTAATTGCAAGCACTATTGTGGATGTGCCTGGAGCTTCAGATTGCTTTAATGAAGGGTATGTTACCTATTCAAACGAAGCAAAAATGAAAAACCTAGGTGTTTTAGATGAAACGCTTATGGCACATGGAGCAGTTAGTGTAGAAACCGCAACAGAGATGGCAAAGGGCGTTAGGAAAAGAGCCAATGCTGATTTTGGCATAGCTTCAACTGGCATCGCTGGTCCTGGGGGTGGTTCTCCTACAAAGCCTGTTGGTCTTGTATATATAGCTTGCGCTTACAAGGATAAGTGTGATGTAAAAGAACTACATTTATCCGGAGACAGAACATCAGTAAGAAGGAAAGCCGCTAATGAAGCTCTTTTGTTTTTATCACAATGTCTGCTTAAATACGAGGAATAAAATAATTGAGAGTTATTTCTGGAAATAACAGAGGAATGCAGCTTCTTGCACCTGAAGGAATGGACACCAGACCTACTCAAGACCGCATCAAAGAAACATTATTCAATATGATTGCCTTTGATGTACCAGATGCTTATTTTTTAGATTTATTTGCTGGTAGCGGTCAGATGGGCATCGAGGCCCTCAGCCGTGGTGCAATGGAAGCAGTATTCGTTGAAAAAGATAAAAATGCAATTAATTGCATAGAAAAAAACATTGCAAAAGCTAGATTAGAAGACAGCAGTAAGGTTCTTAAAATGGAGGTCTCAGCTGCTTTAAATAGCTTGAATAGTCATGGACCATTCGATATAGTTTTCATGGATCCACCATATAACAAAGAAATCGAAAAGGCCGTACTAAACCAGTTAAAAGATAAAAGCTTCATCACCGAAGATACTCTTATCATTGTTGAAGCAAGCTTAGAAACTGGATTTGATTATGTAGCAGATTTTGGATTTGAAATCACAAAGGAAAAGCTATATAAAACTAATAAACACATTTTTTTGAAGAAGGCGTAAAATGAAACGTGCAATATATCCTGGAAGCTTTGACCCAATTACTTACGGACACTTAGATATCATCACTAGAGCTAGCAAATTATGCGATGAATTGATAGTAGGAGTGCTAAACAACAAACAAAAAAATCCGTTGTTTTCCACCTCTGAACGTGTTAGTATGATAAAGGAATTGACTGACAATTTAGACAACGTAAGGGTTGAGAGCTTTGAAGGATTGTTAGTTGATTTTGCTAAAGAAAAAGAGGCTGAAGTTATAATTAGAGGTCTAAGAGCTGTTACGGATTTTGAAAATGAAATTCAGTTGGCTCAATCAAATAAGGTTCAATATCCAGAGCTTGAGACTCTGTTTATGACCACATCTTTACAATATTCTTATTTGAGTTCCACTGTCGCAAAGGAATTTGCGTCATATGGAGGAGATATCAGCCTATTTGTTCCACCACAGGTTATACCTCTTATAGAATCCAAAATTAAAAACAAGGAGAACGACCATGGCAAATATTAGTAAAATTGAGGATATTATCGACGAAATTGAAGCATATATTGATGACTGCAAGCCATCCGCATTTTCTACTAATAAAATTATTGTTAACAAAGATGAGTTAGAGTCACTTCTTCAGGAGCTTAGAACAAAGACTCCAGAGGAAATTAGAAAATATTCTAGAATGCTTGCTAATCGTGAACAGATACTTGCAGATGCAAAAGCAAAGGCTGATGAGATTATCAGCAATGCTCACATTCAGACAAATGAGCTGGTTTCTGAACACCAGATTATGCAACAGGCTTACGCTCAGGCAAATGAAGTAATTTTAATTGCTCAAAAGAATGCACAGGAAAAAATTGATAGAGCTACTGAGGATGCTAATAACATCAGAATGGGCGCTATTGCTTATACAGATGAATTGCTTGCAAACATCCAGACTATACTTAGCAATTCAATTGAGACTACAAAAAATAGAACAGAAACATTCCTTAGCACAATGCAGGTTTATTTAGACACTGTAGATGCTAATAGAGCTTCTCTAGTTCCTGAAACTCTTGATCAAGCAGAAGAGCAGCCTGCTAGCGAGCCTCAGCCTGAGGTACAGCCACAGCAGCCTACAAATACTGCTTCTAATTCAAATGAGGATGAAGATTTACCAGCTCTAGATATTCCAGAGCAGTTCTTCAATAAAGAATAGATTTAATGCAAAGATTTTTACCAGTATCAAAAAAAGATATGGATGAACGTGGCATCTCGCAGCTAGACTTTGTTTATGTTTGTGGTGATGCTTACGTAGATCATCCTTCATTCGGGGCGGCAATTATTTGCCGTCTTCTTGAATTACACGGTTATTCCGTCGGAATAATTGCTCAGCCTAATTGGAAAGATGATAACTCAATAAATATATTAGGAGAGCCTCGTCTGGGCTTTCTTGTAAGTGCAGGAAATATGGACTCTATGGTTAACCACTATAGCGTTTCAAAACATCGCCGAGACTTCGATAATTACTCTCCAGGTGGCAAAATCGGCCTTAGACCAGATTATGCCACAGTTGTATACTGCAATTTAATAAGACATACCTATAAAAAGAAACCAATCATTATCGGTGGAATAGAGGCATCCCTTAGAAGACTTGCCCACTATGACTATTGGTCTAATAAAGTACGTCGTTCCATTCTATTAGATTCAGGGGCAGATATTATTTCCTATGGAATGGGAGAGCGTTCTATTATCGAAATTGCAGATTGTCTTGCATCTGGAATGGATGTAAAAGACATAACCTACATTGATGGAACAGTTTATAAAACAAGAGATAAATCCTTCACTGAAGACGGTATAATTTTGCCTTCTTTTGAAGAGATAAAGGCTGATAAGGCAACATATGCAAAAAGCTTTTACACTCAGTACGTAAATACAGATGCATTTACTGCTAAAAAGCTTGTAGAGACCTATGATGGTGCAATGTATGTTGTTCAGAATCCACCTTCAAAACCTCTTACAAGACAGGAAATGGATGATGTATATGCCATTGAATACATGCGCACCTATCATCCTATGTACGAAAAAGACGGTGGCATTCCAGCTATAAAAGAAGTAAAGTTTTCTCTTATTAGTAACCGCGGTTGCTTCGGAGGCTGCAACTTCTGTGCGCTGACATTCCACCAGGGACGTATTATCCAATCAAGAAGTCATGAGTCAATCATTAATGAGGCAAAGCTCATTACAGAAGACCCGGAATTTAAAGGATATATTCATGATGTAGGTGGTCCAACTGCCAACTTTAGAAATCCTTCATGTAAAAAGCAGATGACAAAGGGTGTGTGTTCACATCGTCAGTGTCTGTTTCCTGAAAAGTGTCCTAATCTAGAAGTGGATCACAAGGATTATGTTTCTTTACTTACGAAGCTTAGAAAACTTCCAAAGGTAAAAAAGGTATTCGTTCGTTCCGGCGTGCGTTTTGACTATGTAATGTACGACAAAGACGACAGCTTCCTTAGAGACCTATGTAAATATCACGTAAGCGGACAGCTTAAGGTTGCTCCTGAACATATTTCAAATAACGTATTAAAATACTTAGGAAAGCCGGATATATCTGTTTATAATAGCTTCTGCGATAAATATGCAAAGATTAATAAAGAGCTTGGACTTAAGCAGTATTTGGTTCCATATTTAATGAGCTCTCATCCTGGAAGCACATTAGATGATGCCATTGCATTGGCAGAATACTTGCGCGATCATCATTTATCACCTGAACAGGTACAGGATTTTTATCCAACTCCTAGCACAATTTCTACTACAATGTATTATACTGAGATTGACCCTAGGGATATGCAGCCAGTTTATATCTGTAAAAATCCTCACGAAAAGGCTATGCAAAGAGCGCTTATACAGTACAAACGTCCTGAGAACTATGACCTTGTAAAAGAAGCCCTTATAAAGTCTGGAAGAGAGGATTTAATTGGGTTTGGAGAAAACTGTCTAATTCCTCCTAGAAAAATCAAAGGAAAGCCTGCAGGCAAGCAAACTAAGCCAAATACAAATAATAAAAAGCCTGTAAAGCAATACAAATCTTCAAATGAAAGAAATAAAAATAGACGCAAAAGATAGTAATCAGCGTTTTGATAAATATTTAAAGCGAGTTCTAAGTAATGCAAGCACTAGTTTTATTTACAAAATGCTTAGAAAAAAGAACATCACTTTAAATGATAAAAAGGCTGATGGCTCAGAAAAATTAAATACAGGGGATATTATCAAGATTTGGTTTTCAGATGAAACCTTTGATAAAATGTCTGGTTCTTCAGATGCTGATCCATTGTATCAAAGCATTAAAGACATGCCATACGACATTAACATTGTTTTTGAAGACCATGACATGATTATCATTAATAAGCCTGCCGGTATTAAATCCCAAAAAGACACTGCAAATGACATTTCAATTAATGAAATGGCCATTTCTTATATGATTAATACCGGGAAGCTGTCAGAAGAAAGCTTTAAGCATTTTCATCCCAGTGTATGTAACAGACTAGATAGAAACACATCTGGAATAATACTATTTGCTAAAAATCTTCACAGTGCTCAGGAATTAGGCAATGCTCTAAAGGAACGTAGCTGCAAAAAGCTTTATAGAGCAGTAGTGTTAGGTAATATCAGTCAAGAAAAGCAGATAGAAGGCTTTTTATCAAAGGATGAAGCTACCAATAAGGTTTCTATAACTAAGACTGAAAACAAGGATTCTAAGCCTATTAAAACGGCCTACAGGCCTATTTCTCATGTAGGAGATGAGTTTACACTTCTTGAGATTCATCTTATAACTGGTCGTACTCATCAAATACGTGCTCACCTGGCTTCAATTGGTCATCCTATTTTAGGGGATAATAAATACGGAAATACGATAGTTAATAATAAACAAAAGGTAAGAGGGCAGCTTCTACATGCATATTCTATTGAATTTGCAGATGGTAGAAAGTTTACCTGTGATTTACCAGGGGAGTTTAATGGCTACATATAAAACAAGGGGCTTGCGAGGCTCCACCTTTGAAGAATTTATTAATAAAACTAATGAGGTGTACGCTGAAAATAGCCTTGCCCTCATTCAAAAGATTCCTACACCAATTACACCTATAGATATGGATAAAAAGGGCCATATTACTTTAGCTTATTTTGATCAAAAATCCACTGTAGATTATGTAGGAGCTGTGCAGGGTATCCCTGTTTGCTTTGATGCAAAAGAGTGTAATAAAGACACCTTTCCGCTTCAAAATATCCACCAACACCAAGTAGATTTCATGGAAAGTTGGGAAGCCCAGGATGGCATGGCTTTTATCCTTATTTTCTTTAGCGAGAGAGATGTATATTATTATCTTACCTTTAAAAAGCTAAAGGAATTCTGGAATAGGATGCTTGATGGCGGTAGAAAAAGCTTTAGAATCGAAGAATTAGATGAGGAATACTTCTTTTCTACAAAACCAAATTTATTAGTGCCATATCTAGATATGATTAACATTGATCTTAGTAGTCGCGAAGGTTGACTTCGGGGCTATTTTTTGTTATAGTCACTTTATTACATTAGCAGACTAAAGTGCGGGGTTTTAATATGAAAAACTTAACTTTACATACTCCAGAAGGAGTTAGGGACATTTATAACAGCGAATACGAACAAAGACTTGATGCTCTTTACAATTTGCGCAAGTGTTTCAAGGATGCTGGATATTTACCTATTTCCACACCTACTTTTGAATATTTTGAGACCTTTTCAAAAGAGGTAGGAAGCTGCAAATCAAATGAAATGTTCAAGTTCTTTGATAGAGATGGAAATACCTTAGTTTTACGACCGGACATTACACCATCTATTGCAAGGGCTGCAGCTATGTATTTTTCAGATACGGATGATGCTGTAAAGCTTTCCTATGAAGGAAATGTCTTTATTAACTATCACAGCCTGCAAGGTCGCCTCAAAGAATCAACCCAGGCAGGATGTGAATTTATCGGTGACAGCTCTGTTGATGCTGACGCAGAGATTTTAACCATCGTTGTTAACGCCCTAAAAAAGATTGGCTTGAAGGAATTTGAGATTGGTGTAGGACATATTGATGTGGTTAGAGGCTTAATAGAAGCAGCAAACCTTTCAGAAAACCAAGAGGAAAAGTTAATTAATCTTATTTCAAATAAAAATTTCTTTGGAGCAAAGGAGCTGTTAGAAAGGGAAGGGGTAAGCAAAGGGCTTATCGAGCTGTTTGATATCACTGGTAAAATCATGAATTCCCCAAAGGAATGGGCTCCTTATTTAGAAAAAGCTAAAAAATACAAGAAGGTCTATGATGCCTTAGAATATCTCACTAAATTATACGACCTGCTAAATAAAAGCAAGGTTATAGACTTTATTTCATTTGAGCTTGGCATGATATCTGAATACAAATATTACACTGGCATTATATTTACAGGATATTCATATGGAGTAGGGGAGCCACTTGTAAAAGGCGGCCGTTATGATTCCCTTCTTAGCCAGTTTGGAAAAGAAGCTCCGGCTATCGGATTTGCAATAACAGTTGATCAGTTAATGTTGGCACTTAGGAGACAGTCATGAGTACAGATAGATATTTAACCTTCGCCTTGGGAAAGGGGCGACTTGCAAAGAAAACCTTGGAATTATTTGAAAGTATCGGTATCACCTGTGAGGAAATGAAAGACCCAGATACCAGAAAACTTATTTTTACAAATGAGGAACTAAAGCTAAAGTTTTTCCTGGCTAAGGGTCCTGATGTGCCAACCTATGTGGAATATGGTGCCGCTGATATTGGTGTTGTAGGAGAGGATACCATTTTAGAGGAAAACCGTAACATTTATGAGGTACTAGACCTAGGATTTGGAAAGTGTCGTATGTGCGTATGCGGCCCTGCAGAAGCAGGCGAGTTATTAAAGCATCACGAGCTCATAAGAGTTGCTAGTAAATATCCTCGAATTGCCAAGGATTATTTCTATAACATAAAAAATCAAACGGTAGAGATAATTAAGCTAAATGGCTCTATAGAGCTTGCGCCAATAGTTGGATTATCAGAGGTTATTGTAGATATTGTGGAAACCGGTTCTACTCTTAGAGAAAATGGGCTTGTTGTTCTTGAAGAGGTATGCCCGCTTTCTGCAAGAATGGTAGTAAACCAGGTTTCCATGAAAATGGAAAACGAAAGAATAACAGACCTTATAGAAAGGCTGAAGGGAGCATTAGAAAATGAAGAAGCTTAAGCTTTCAAAAGATACAATAGATAATATTTTAGAATCGCTTCTAAAGAGAAGTCCAAATCAATATACACAGTACGAAAGTACTGTAAATGATATCGTAAATGCGGTACGTGAAAAAGGCGATGATGCAGTCTTCGCATATACGAAGCAATTTGACGGGGCAGATATAAACGAAACAAATATAGTTGTTACAGAAGAAGAGATAAAAGAAGCTTATACAAAGGTGCCTACTGAGCTTGTTGAAGTAATAAAAAAGGCCCTTGTAAATATCGAATCCTACCACGCAAAGCAAAAGCAAAATAGCTGGTTTACATCTGAAGAGGGCATTATCCTTGGCCAAAAGGTTGCGCCACTTGCCAAGGTGGGAGTGTATGTTCCAGGTGGAAAGGCAGTATATCCATCATCTGTATTAATGAATGTTATGCCAGCAAAGGTGGCTGGTGTTGAAAAAATATACATGACAACCCCATGCGACAAAAACGGAAAAGTAAACCCTAGCACTTTAGTTGCTGCCAATGAAGCAGGAGTGGATGTAATCTATAAATGTGGTGGTGCTCAGGCAATTGCAGCTTTAGCATTTGGTACTAAGTCAATTGAAAAGGTAGATAAAATCGTGGGCCCTGGAAACATCTTTGTAGCTCTTGCGAAAAAATGCGTATTTGGATACGTCGCAATTGATTCTATAGCTGGCCCATCTGAGATTCTAGTTCTTGCAGATGACACGGCAAATCCTACCTATGTTGCAGCCGACTTATTATCCCAGGCTGAGCATGATGAATTAGCCTCTGCAATTTTAGTTACCACATCAGAAGAACTAGCTGATAAAGTAGAAAGTGAAATAAATAGATTTGTAGAGATTCTATCTAGAAAAGATATTATTTCAAAATCACTTGATAATTTTGGATATTTACTTGTGGCTGACAGTAAAAAGGACGCATATGATTGCGTTAATGCAATTGCCTCTGAACATTTGGAGATTGTCACAGAAAATCCATTTGAGGATATGACCTATATTAAAAATGCTGGTGCAATTTTCCTTGGACAGTACTCATCAGAGCCTTTAGGGGATTATTTCGCAGGTCCAAATCACGTGCTACCTACAAATGGAACAGCGAGATTTTTCTCACCTCTTTCTGTAGATGATTTTATTAAAAAATCAAGCATTATTTCCTACTCAAAAGAGGCACTAGAAGCTGTATATCCTGATATTGTTAAGTTTGCAAATAACGAGGGACTTACTGCTCACGCCAACTCAATCAAGGTGAGATTTGAGTCCATTTAAACTATGTATTATCCTTCATATTTGATATAATAAATTTGGTTGAAAAAAACTTATTGGGGCAAAAATATGTCAGAAGAACGTAGAGCAAAAATTGCTAGAAAAACAAAGGAAACTGATATTACATTAGATTTTTCTATTGATGGAAAAGGTAGCTGCACTGTCAATTCAGGCATAGGCTTTTTTGATCATATGCTTGATGCTTTCGCTCGTCATGGCCTTTTTGATTTATCTGCACAGATAAAGGGTGATTTACAGGTAGATTGTCATCATACAATCGAAGATACCGGTATTGTACTTGGCAATGCCATTAAAAAAGCTTGTGGCGACAAAAGAAGTATGAAACGATACGGCAGCTGCATTTTGCCTATGGATGAAACACTTGTCCTTGTGGCAGTAGATTTATGTAACAGGCCTTACCTTTCCTACGAGGCTTCTTTTCCAACAGAAAAAATCGGCTATATGGATACAGAAATGATCAAAGAATTTTTCTATGCAATTTCTTATTCTGCAGCCATGAATTTACACATAAAAGTACTTACCCCAGGTAATTCACATCATATGTGTGAGGCTATATTTAAGGCCTTTGCCAAGGCGTTAGATGAAGCCACAAAAATAGACCCACGTATCAGCGATACAATGTCAACAAAGGGTTCTATCTAGACTAAAGGAGCATAAAATGGAGCACAAGAATATAGTTGCCACCATCTATATTAAGGATGGAATGGCTGTTAAAAGCCCAACAGAACTTGATGAGAAAAAAGATGTTTTGGAATTAGCCTCTGTTTATGATGACAGCGGTATAGATAAAATTATTTGCTATGATCTTTCTACTGATGATGAGGAGCATGAAAAAAACATTCTCGCCATCCGTGAAATCAATAGAAATATCCAGGTAAAAACTGCAGGCGGCGGAAATATTAAGCGTTTAGAGGATGTAAAAAAGCTTTTATATGCCGGTTGCGTAGAGGTTATTTTAAATGGCTCAAAGCCAGAAGCAATCGATTTAATAAAAGAGGCTGCAGCTCGTTTTGGGGCCAACAAAATGCTTGTAAGCCTTTGCACTGTAGATTTTCTCTTTAAGACAAAGGATTTTCTTCAGGACAATATTCATGAGCTTTTAATCATGAATACTACATTACTTGAAGGCTTAGAAAACATTACAAATATTCCTTACATCGTTCAAATTGATGATTACGATTTTGATTATGTTTTAAAGCTTTTAAAATCAGATCAAATCAGAGGTATTTCTGGTCAATTCCTTAATTCTACATCTTTTGATGTTATGCAGATTAAGAGCGAGCTTTCAGATGCCGGCATTAAAATGGACAACTTCGAGCCAAAGCTTAGCTGGGCCGATTTACACCCAAACACAGATGGCCTTGTTCCTACTGTTGTTCAGGATTTCCAGACAGGAGAGGTCCTTATGGTGGCTTACATGAACGAAGAATCCTTAAATGCAACTATTCGCACAGGAAAAATGACTTACTATTCTCGTTCAAGACAGAGCCTCTGGGTAAAAGGCGAGACCAGTGGTCACTTCCAGTATGTCAAATCATTGACTGCTGATTGTGATTTTGATACTATTTTGGCGAAAGTTTCACAAGTTGGAGTAGCATGTCATACTGGCGCACCAAGTTGCTTCTTCAATGAAATAGTTAAAAAGGAGTATGTTGAGCGTAACCCTCTTAAGGTATTCGAGGATGTTTATGATGTTATTTTAGACAGAATGGAGCATCCAAAGGAAGGTTCTTATACAAACTATCTGTTTGACAAGGGCCTGGACAAAATTCTTAAAAAGGTCGGCGAAGAGGCTACAGAGATTGTTATTGCAGCCAAAAATCCTAACCCAGAAGAAACCAAGTACGAAATCTCAGATTTCCTATATCACATTATGGTGCTTATGGCACTTAAAGGCGTTACTTGGGAGGACATTACCTCTGAGTTAGCTCAACGATAAATTATATGAAAAAACTTGCTTTACCAGACGATATTTTAATGCAGATTGATAAACCTGCACGTTATATCGGCAATGAATTTAATAGCGTTGTAAAAAATCCTGCAGATGTAGACATCAGGTTTGCAATGTGCTTTCCAGATGTCTACGAAGTAGGCATGTCTCACCTTGGAATAGCTATTCTTTACGATATGCTAAACAAGCGTGAAGATACATATTGTGAAAGGGTATATTCACCTTGGCCAGATTTACATAATCTGATGAAGGAAAGGAATATACCTCTTTTTGCGTTAGAATCACAGGATCCTATAAAGGACTTTGATTTTATTGGTATGACACTTCAGTATGAGATGTGCTATACCAATATTCTTCAGATTCTTGATTTAGCTGGAGTAGCACTTGAATCTAAGGATCGTGATAATGATGATCCTATCGTTATCGTAGGCGGCCCTTGCGCTACTAATCCAGAACCTATTGCAGACTTTGTTGACATTGTATACGTAGGAGAGGGAGAGACTAGCTATCCAGCCCTTTTGGACCTTTATAAGCAGTGTAAGGCCCAGGGCTTTAATAGAATGTCTTTCCTTAGAAAGGCTGCTTCAATACCTGGTATTTATGTGCCTGCATTTTATCAGGTAACATACAAAGAGTCTGATGGCACTATCGAAAGCTTTAAACCTATATATGACGATGTACCAGAAAAAATAGAGCGTCAGGTTGTTAAGGATATGGATTCTAGCTCATATCCAACCAAAATGCTTATTCCATTTGTTCGTGCTATTCAGGATAGAGTTGTTCTTGAGATTCAGCGTGGATGTATTAGAGGCTGTCGTTTCTGTCAGGCCGGCATGATTTACAGACCAAACCGTGAAAAGTCCGTAGAAGTATTAAAGGAACAGGCTAAAGAACTTTTAGCCTCAACAGGACACGAAGAAATATCACTTAGCTCATTATCTTCAAGTGACTATCACGCCCTTGGAGAGCTGATGGATTTCTTGATTGATGATTGCCTCTCTGAAGGTGTAAATGTATCACTTCCATCTCTTAGAATTGATGCATTTTCTTTGGATGTTATGTCAAAGGTGCAGGATGTTAGAAAATCAAGCATCACATTTGCTCCTGAAGCCGGCAGTCAGCGAATGAGAAATGTCATTAATAAAGGGCTTACTGTAGAAGATATTATTGGTGGCGCAACACTTGCATTTAAGGGCGGTTGGAATAAGGTTAAGCTTTATTTCATGCTTGGACTTCCATCTGAAACTGACGATGATATGAAAGCAATTCCTCAGCTTGCTAATGATATAGCAGCTGCATATTATGAGACAGTTCCAAAGGAACAGCGCCAGGGAAGATGTCAGATTACAATTTCCACATCTTTCTTTGTACCAAAGCCTTTTACGCCATTCCAGTGGGCGCCTATGTATGAAGCAGGGGAGTACCTGCGTCGTGCAAAGGTTGTTAATGATGAAATGAAAGCACAGCTTAATCAAAAGTCTCTAAAGTACAACTGGCATCATTCAGATGTTACTGTACTTGAGGGTGTTTTTGCTCGTGGTGATAGACGTCTTTGCCCAGCTATTTTAGATGCATATAAAAGCGGTTGTTTCTTTGATGCCTGGGGCGAGTATTTCGACTTTGATAAATGGCTTGCTGCCTTTGAAAAGAATAATATATCAATCGAATATTACGCATATAGACAACGTGATTTAGATGAAATTCTTCCTTGGGATTTCATTGATTGCCATGTTACAAAGGAATTCCTTAAGAGAGAATGGAATAATGCCATGAACGCAAAGGTTACTCCTAACTGTAAAATGGGCTGCAGCGGATGTGGCTCTATAAAAATAGGATCGGGGGTATGTCACAATGCGCGCTAGAGTTAGATTTGAAAAAAACGGAATAATGAGATACGTTGGTCATCTGGATTTAATGAGATTTTTCCAAAAGGCTGTTAAACGCTCAGAGCTTCCTATCAAATATTCAGAGGGCTTTAATCCTCACCAGATTATGTCCTTTGCCTCACCACTTGGTGTAGGCCTTACATCAGCAGGCGAATACATGGATATCGACTTAAAGGAGCATGTTCCAGCCGATGCAGCCATAAAGGCTTTAAATGAAAATATGGTAGAAGGCCTTTTAATTACTGGCTTTAAATACCTTCCAGATGATGCTCAAAAGTGTATGTCTGCTGTTACTGCAGCTAGCTACACAGTGACCTACAAAGACTCCAAGGATGATGCATGCTATATTGATAACATCTGCGATTTAAAGGAAAAGTTCTTTGACGAAGCAGCATCAATTAATATTGTAAAGAAGACTAAAAAGGGCGAAAGAGAGCTTGATTTAAAGCCACTTATTTATCGATTTAACATATCAGTAACTGATGGAGTTCCAGTTTATGATTTACTTCTTTCAAGCGGAAGTACAGATAATATTAAGCCTGAGCTTGTAATTAAGGCTTTCCATGAATTCCTTGGCTTGCCAGAATTTGACGAGCTTTCATTAGATATACGTCGTATGGATATGTTTACTGGTGAAAAGGATGCATTTGTTTCTTTAGGAGCAATTGGCCATGACCATTAAAAAACTTGTAATTACAAAGGGAACTTATTTAGACAGGGAGCTTAGGCTCCTTGTTTCTTTCGATGAAAATGATAATGCTTTAGATGTTTTTAATATAGACATCACAAAAGTTGGCATTAAATGTAAGGCCACTGTGGAAAAGGTATTAAATGATGTAGATGCCTGTATCGTAAAATTTGACACAGGGGATAAAGGCTTTATTGAAAACAAAAAGCTAAAACCTGACCATTTTTTAGTTAGGCATTCTCAAAAGAAATTTGTATGCCAGGGGGATGAATTTTATGTTCAGATATCCCAAGACAGAACAAATTCAAAGCCTTATTCTTGCAATTTTTTAGGTGAAACTCTAGAGGATGAAAACAACGACTTCATTCATTATTTTGTAGATAAATACTGTGAGAAAAATGTAGAAATCGTATCTGATTTAGATGAAATTATTAATTCTGACTTACCTGTGAGAGCTTATTATGATGATAGTGTTAGCCTTTGGCAATTATATAATCTCACAAAGATATTAGATGTCACCATAAGCATGATTACGCACCTTCCTAAGGGCGGAAATCTTTTTACTGAACCAACAGAAGCACTTACAGTTATAGATGTTAATTCTGGTAAAAACTACGGCAAAACATCCCTTATGGATACAAACAGAATCGCCGCAAAAGAGATTGCAAGACAGCTTAGACTAAAAAAGCTTTCAGGAATAATAATCGTAGATTTCTTAAAGGTATCAAAGGCTGAAGAGAAGGAGCTTTGTGATATTTTAAAAGAAGCCTGTAAGGCTGATTATGCTATAGTTACAATTCATGGCTTTACTAATTTAGGTTTAATGGAAATCACCAGGTCTAGATCTTTTTCAAAGTGCTTATTTGAAGTAAATGCTGATTAGAATACTACGCAGTTTCTGCCGCTTTCCTTGCCTAGATATAGCTTTTTATCAGCAGATTCAATAGTTTTAACATGGCCTATTTTATTAGAGTATTCCTCTAAACCAAAGGTCATATGCACATTAAAGGCATTTCCTTCGTAATCAAAAGGAAATGTCTCTATTTCTTTTCTAAGACTTTCTAGCTCAATCCTAGCATCATCACCATTTTTGCCTTCGTAAACAAATAAAAACTCCTCGCCACCCCAACGGCAAGCAAAACCTTTATCTGTCATATGTTTTTTAAAGATTCCAGACAAGGTGTAAAGCACATAATCCCCACACTCATGGCCATAGGAATCATTGATATTCTTGAAATAGTCAATATCACCAAGAGCAATAGAAATAAATCCATTATTGCTTTTTTCGTCGTATGTCATAAGCTCATGCTCGGCAAATCGCCTATTCATAAGCTTTGTTAATGTATCAGTCTCTGACATAAGCTTAAGCTTTTTGTTATAAATTCTTAGGTTACGTTCAATGTCCACATACTGGGTACAATAAATATAAGCAACAATAGATAAGCCTAAAGAGAAAATAAAAATATTAAAGAAAACAACCAGCTTATATTCAATTGTGGCAGGATTTAAGATGGTGCCCCCAAAAGGAGTTACTGCAGACAGTACGCCAATAATAGTTGTAATCAATGCACTTAGGGCTAACTTGTTTTTGATAGATAGCACGGCATCGTACCAAATAAATAGGAAAATTATATAAATATGATTCTGAAATGAGCAGCGCCAGCCAAATCCATATGTTAAAATACATGAAGAAATAATAGTGGTCATGCATACAAAAAATGCAAAAACCCTAGGACGAATTTTGTAAGACAGTAAAAACATTCCCCCAAGCATAAATGCAGATATTATAAAAATCAGGGAATAGAAATAGAACTCCTTAAACAGAGCATAGATAAACAATGATAAATTATATGGTATATAAATTAAAAGCAGATAGCGAGCCAAAAATAAAATGCTATTTGGCTCATCCTCATATATAGTTTCTTTTTTTAATAATTGTAGAAATTTCTTTGCGTGCCCCATGTTAACCCCAAACAATTAAGAAATATTCTTCATATCAAGTAATTATATACACAATTTACATATTTTTATTATAAAATGCTTTTGTAACCATGTAAAGATGGGTATTTGTGGGGGTGGACATGGATTTATCAGAAATTATTCAGGTAGTAGAAAAACAAGCAGAGCTAATAGCTGAAGAAGAGATTGTAAAGTATTCAAAGGCTTATCCTGAATTGAATCTTACGGCAGATGCAAAGGATGCATGCAGAATCAGGTCTATATCCCAGCTTACTTTGCAGCTTAGTAAATTTCACTTCAAAGAAGATTTAGATTTGCAGGAGCAGTTTTCCGACTGGTTTTCAGCTAACGAAGAAGAGGATTTAAGAAAAGCCTGCAAGCATTGTCTAGATGAAGAGGCTAGAAAAATAAGAGCTGATGCTGCAGGTTCCATGAGCTCATTGGATTCTTATTTAAAGAAGCATTTAGGCGATGCCCATCAAATTGATTAAATTTTTCCAAAAATTTGCCTTTATTGTCATTGACGATAACTACATCCTGTGTTAATATACTTGAGTATGCCGCTCAGTGTGGTTTTTTAAGTGTGTTTCATAACGAAACACCACCGAAACTGGCGAGTAATGATAAAAAGGAGGAGCAACCATGTACGCAATTATTGCAACAGGTGGTAAGCAGTACAAAGTTTCTGAAGGCGATATCATTACCATTGAAAAGCTTGGTGTAGAGGCTGGTGAGAAGGTTACTTTTGATCAGGTTCTTGCTGTTAGCGACAAGGAACTCAAAGTTGGCGACCCTACAGTTAAGGGTGCTACAGTAGAGGCTTCTGTTGTTAAAGAAGGCAGAGGTAAGAAGGTAATCGTTTACAAGTACAAGAGAAAAACAGGTTACCACAAGAAGAATGGCCACAGACAGGCTTTCACTCAGGTTAAGATTGAGAAGATTAACGGCTAATTATGATTAGCATAATTATTTCCAGACATAACGATGAATACAAGGGTGTTTCACTTGATGGTCACGCAGGATACGCTGATAAAGGTCAGGACATAGTGTGTGCGGCAGTTTCAGTTCTTGTTATTAATACTTTTAATAGTATTGAACGATTTACCGAAGATGCTTTTTCTTGTGAGGCAGCAGAGGACGGTGGATACATGTCCATGAGTTTTTCTGAAAAGCTTTCTGAGAAATCAGTACTTTTACTTGATTCAATGTTAATGGGTTTGGAAGAAATCCGAAAACAATACGGTGATGAATACATTTCATTACAATACAAGGAGGTGTAAGACATGTTACAGATGAACCTTCAGTTCTTCGCTCATAAAAAGGGTGTAGGCTCTACAAAGAACGGTAGAGATTCAGAGTCTAAGAGATTAGGCGCAAAAAGAGCAGACGGTCAGTTCGTTAAGGCTGGCAATATTCTTTACAGACAGCGTGGTACAAAGATTCTTCCAGGCAACAATGTAGGTCTCGGTGGAGATGATACACTTTTTGCTTTAGTTGATGGAGTACTTCGTTTCGAAAGAAAAGGTAGAGACAAGAAGCAGGCTTCTGTCTATCCAGTAGAACAGTAATTATTTGACCCGACACGTTTGATTCGTAGTCGGGTCGTTTTAGTTTTAGATTTATTACAAATTTAGGAGATATTTTATGGCATTTGCTGATAGAGCAAAAATAATAATTAAATCAGGTAAGGGTGGAGATGGACATGTAAGCTTCCGCAGAGAAAAATACGTGCCAAACGGTGGCCCTAACGGTGGTGACGGCGGCAAAGGTGGCGACGTTATCTTTGAAGTTGATCCAGGCCTTAACACACTTACAGATTACAGACATCGACGTAAATTCGCAGCAGGTCCAGGTGAAGAAGGCGGTAAGGATAATTGCCACGGTAAAAATGGTGAAGACTTGATTCTTAAGGTGCCAGAAGGAACTGTTATTAAGGATGCTGCAAGCGGCAAAGTTATTGCAGATATGTCTGGCGACAACAAAAGACAGGTTGTTCTTCCAGGTGGTAAGGGCGGTCTTGGCAACCAGCATTTTGCAACTTCAACCATGCAGGCTCCTAAATATGCAAAGCCAGGCGTTGATGCCATTGAGCTTGAAGTTATACTTGAGCTAAAGGTTATTGCCGATGTAGGACTTGTTGGATATCCAAACGTAGGTAAATCCACATTCTTATCCCGGGTTACTAATGCTCAACCAAAGATTGGAAATTATCATTTTACAACCATCAGTCCTAATTTAGGTGTTGTAGATGTTGATGACATAAATGGATTTGTTATTGCTGACATTCCAGGACTTATCGAAGGTGCTTCTGAAGGCATCGGTTTAGGTCACGAATTCCTTCGTCATATTGAGCGTACAAAGGTTATCATTCACATGGTGGATGGTGCATCAGTAGAAGGAAGAGACCCAATCGAAGACATTAAGACAATCTCAGCCGAGCTTGAAGCCTATGATCCAGCACTTCTTAAGAAACCACAGGTTATTGCAGCCAATAAAATGGACGTAATTGGGGAAGCTCACAATGAGGTTCTGGATGCATTAAAGGCAGAATTCGAGCCAAAGGGAATAAAGGTATTTGCAATATCTGCTGTATCTGGACAGGGCTTAAAAGAGCTTTTATACGAGGTTGTACGTCTTCTTGACACATGTGACGACGCTCCAATCGTATATGAGCAGGAATTCGACCCTACAATTCGCGCATTTGACGACGAGCCATATACTGTTACAATAAATGACGAGGGCGATTTCGTAGTTGAAGGTCCTCGTATTGAGAAAATGCTTGGATACACAAATCTTGAATCTGAAAAGGGATTCATGTTCTTCCAGAACTTCCTTAAGGAGCAAGGCATCTTGAAGGAATTAGAAGAAAAAGGTATTCAAGAAGGTGATACAGTTAGAATGTATGGCCTAGTATTTGATTATTACAAGTAATATAGGAGTTAAAAATGACAAATAAACAAAGAGCTTATTTATCTTCACTTGCAGCCGATTTAAGCCCAATCCTTCAGATTGGAAAGGCTAGCCTTACACCAGAGCATACAAATGCTGTAGACGAGGCGCTAGAGGCAAGAGAGCTTATTAAAATAAACGTATTAAAGAATTGCTTTGATGACCCACGTGAGATGGCTCAGATTCTTGCTGAGCGTACTCATTCTGAGGTTGTTCGTGTAATTGGTAAAAAAATCATTTTATATAGAGCATCTAAAAAGCCAGTTATTAAATTACCACAGTAAAAGGAGACATCATGCGAATCGGTGTTTATGGCGGAACTTTTAATCCAATACACAAAACACATATAGAAATTGCAGAAGCTGCTCGTGTTCAATATAACTTGGATAGAGTTTATTTTCTTGTGGCAGGAACCCCTCCTCACAAGAACACTGCCGAAAATATAGCTGATTCATGTCGCCTTGAAATGGTAAAACTTGCCACTGAGGGTCATAAAGATTTTTATATTGATGATAGAGAAATCTATAGATGTGGTAAAAGTTATTCTTATATAACATTTACGGAATACAAAAAAGAGTATCCTAATGATGAAATATTTTTCATTATGGGAAGCGACAGCTTGCTGAACTTCAAAAACTGGGTTAAGCCAGAAATAATTTCAGCTTCAGCTACAATACTTACAGCTCCAAGGCTTGGGGATGACTTAGATAAAATTATGCAGTGCATAGAAGAGTACAAGGCTATATTTAAAGGCGACTTTGCTCTTATCGGTTATGAGGCTAATGAGGTTTCTTCATCATTTACAAGGGAGCATTTTTATGATAATGATGAATCAAGAGAACACTTAGATATTAAGGTGATTTCTTACATTTACGACCATGGTCTTTATAGAGATATAAACTTAAATATGGATATAATATCATCACTTGATTCTGAAATGAAAAAGGAATTAAAGCCTAGCAGATATACTCATACCATTGGTGTTGCCCATATGGCTTATAATTTGGCTATAAGATGGAATTATCCAGCACTTAACGCTATGGCTGCTGGCATGCTTCATGACTGCGCTAAATGCATTTCCGATGAAAAGCGCATCAATGTTTGTGAAAAAAATCATATTATGATTTCGGAAATAGAGTACAAGTACCCACATTTACTACATGGTAAAGTCGGTGCATTTTATGCCAAATCAAAATATGACATAGCTGACCAGCAAATAATGCATTCTATTGAAGTACATACTACAGGATGCCCTAATATGTCACTTTTGGATAAAATCATTTTTGTGGCAGATTATATAGAGCCTGGCCGTGATAAGCAGCCTAGACTTGATTTAATTAGAAGTACTGCTTTTTCTGATTTGGATTTGTGTGTATACCTGATACTAGAGGATTCGGTAAACTATTTAAACACTAATCCAGATATGGTAGACCCTACCACAATTGATACTTTTGAATACTATAAAAAACTAATAGAAGAGAGGTAATACATGGAAGCAAGAGAGATGGCAAAATTAGTTTGCAAAGCACTTGATGATAAAAAAGCAATCGACATTAAAGCTATTGATATTTCATCAGTAAGTGTAATGGCAGATTATTTCATTGTTGCATCTGCATCTAACCAGAATCAGTTAAATGCTATGCAGGATGAAGTAGATAGAGTTCTTTACGAGCAGGGGATTCACGCAAAATCAATCGAAGGAAATAGACAGAGTACTTGGGTACTTATGGACTATGAGGATTTGATTGTTCATTTATTTACAGAGGAAGATAGAATCTTCTATGATCTTGAAAGAATATGGAAAGACGGCATTATTATTGATGCTGCTGACCTTTAAACCAGGGACCTGCCATAGGCAGGTCTTTTTTTGTGAAAAAAATGTGTATTCACTTTAAAGGATATTTTTTATATGCTATGTTAATACTCGAGGATTAGGCAACAGGTTCTTAGCTTAGAGGAGAGTATTAGTTTATGAAATTTACTTCAAAAGAGTGGACAGTTACTTTAATTTTTGCGGCATTAATTACTATTGGAGCATTTATAAAGGTAGATATACCATTACCTGTCTATACAATGCATTTTACATTGCAATGGTTCTTTGTTTTAATGGCCGGTTTTTTACTTGGAGCAAAACACGGAGCTTTTAGTGTAGAAATATATGTTTTAATTGGTTTAATCGGAGTGCCTGTGTTTGCCACAGGCGGTGGCTTTTTGTACATACTAAAGCCAGGCTTTGGTTTTTTACTAGGATTTATAGTTGCTGCATATATAATAGGCTTTATGGCAGACTTAACATTGCCATATAAATATGTTCAATATGTCATACCATCTATTTGTGGTCTACTTGCCTATTATGCTGTAGGATCTGTATATTTTTATTTAATTAAAAATCTGTACTCGGGAATGAAGTTAAGCTTTTCAATAATACTGTTTCAGTACTGCTTAATAACAATTTTGCCAGATTTTGTATTATGCTTAATAGCTTCGGGATTTGCAATGTTGCTTGCGCCAATTTTTAAAAGAGCAATCAGAGTGAGAATTTAATTTAGATTTAACAGTATAGTTAAATATTGTTTTAATAAATAAAAGGAATGCCAAAAAGGCATTCCTTTTTAGATTTTAAAAGAAGCGGAAGACGCCAAATACTTTACCAAGAATAGCGCAGTCTTCAACGATGATTGGATCCATAGTATCATTTTCTGGCTGAAGACGAATATGTCCATCCTCCTTATAAAAGGTTTTAACTGTAGCGCTGTCGTCTACAAGAGCAACAACCATATCTCCATTTTTAGCTGTATCCTGTTGCATGACAATGATAGTATCACCATCAAGAATACCAGCGTTAATCATTGATTCGCCCTTAACACGGAGCATAAAGGCCTGCTGATTAGGCATGTGCTCTGCTGGGATAGGGAAGTATTCATCAATGTTTTGAACTGCAAGAAGTGGCTGACCTGCAGCAACCTTTCCAACAACTGGAACATTAACAACTTCTCTACGAACCATATTAAAGTTGTCATCAACTATTTCGATTGCACGTGGTTTAGAAGGATCACGTCTAATATAACCATTTTTCTCTAATGTCTCTAAATGTGAGTGAATAGAAGATGTAGATTTAAGATTACATGCATCACAAAGCTCACGAACAGTAGGTGGATACCCCTTATTTAATATCTCTGTTTTAATAACCTCAAGGATTTCACGCTGCTTAGCAGAAATTTTTCCATATGCCATAGTGAAACACTCCTTTCTTTTACTAAAACTACAATAGCATAAAGAACATATTTTTGCAAACACATTTTCCGAAATTTTGTTCGAAAAAGTTATTGACAAAACGAACGTTCGGATTTATAGTTGTATCAGAACAAAGGTTCCGAACATCTTTTTGGAGGGTTTGTATTATGAGAAAGCTTACAAAAGCAGAAAGAATCGTTAGAAATAGAAAAATCATGTTGGCCCTAGCTATTGTAGCCACCTTATCATTAAGTCTTGGCTTATTTACAAATAGGGCAGCTGCAGAAACTAGTAGAGAGGTTTATACATATTACACCAGCTATGAGGTTCAGCCTGGGGATACACTTTGGACCATAGCTGATAAATTTACTGGCCCAGATTTTAGTGATAAGTCAGAATTCATTTCAAATATTAAAAACATGAATCATCTTTTAGATGATGATATTGTAGCAGGGAAATACTTAGTAATAGAGTATTGTTCATACGATAAACTATAGTATTAGCATAGCTCTCTTAAGTGTGATACTATAATATTTAGGTTTAGAGAATTAGGAGAGCTTGAATGATTCGATTCTTAATAGCAATACTATTTAATTTAAAGCGGGGACCAAAGCTTGTATCTACAATGCGCCGCATGATTAAAAATAAAGATAAATACCCTGAAAAAACCAGATACGCGCTGGCGCTTAAGCTTATTAGATATCTTAAGAAGAGCGCTCGTATATCTACAGAGGTATTCGGTACTGAAAATCTACCAAAGGAAGGCGGATACGTTATGTATCCTAATCATCAGGGTAAATACGATGCACTGGGCATCATGTACGCCCACAGAGAGCCATGTACATTCGTTATGGATAAGGCAAAGTCATATGGATTTCTTGTCCATGAAATGGTGGATTTACTAGGTGCTAAAAGATTGGCCCTTGATGACGTAAGACAAAACGTCCGCATCATGGATCAAATTACAAAAGAAGTTCAAGAAGGCACACGCTTTATTCTGTTTTCCGAGGGTGGATATGGCACAAACGGAAATATCGTACAACGTTTTAAACCGGGTAGCTTTAAGTGCGCCATGCGAGCAAAGGTACCTATTATCCCTGTTACTTTAATTGATTCATATCTAGCATTTAACAGCCTAAAGCCAGGTCCTGTTAATACAAAGGTAATCTTTGGAAAGCCTATATATTATGAACAGTATAAGGATTTAAAAACCCATGAAGTAGCTGACATTGTTCGAAACACTATCATTAAAACTATGGAAGAGCATGGCGTTTTTGTAAATAGTCCTGAGGATGAAATAGAAGAGAACAACTAATTCATCTTAGAATTTCATCTATTGTAGATACGGTACTAAAGGTACCCTTATGCTCTGCAATAATATCCTTCATGGCTGGGAGCTCAAAATAGCTGACATAGCAAAACAGTGTATTGTTTTCACCAGCTATAGCTCCTCTAGAGTCCATGATAGTACAGGTTTTATTTACTCTACCTTTAATATCACTTATAATTCCTTCTGGATCCTGGGTTATAATAGTAACCTGTTTTATAGATTCAAAGTGATCAGTGTAATGATCTATTATTGTTGTTGCCACTACATATACCAGTAAGCTAAGTAGAGCAGCAGTAGCATCTATTGTAATTAAAACTGTGCCATACACCAGGGCATTAAATAATAATAAAACTGGTGTCATACTATAGTTTCTTCCTGTTTTATCGGAAAGTTTCTTAACTATTATATTTGCAAGTATCTCAGAACCATCTATACATCCACCATTTCTTAAAATCAAAGATAGACCTGCTCCAAGAATGGCTCCACCAAAAGCCACAGCAAGAAAATGCTCTGTATTAAGCTCAAATGGAATGCATTCAAATATTTCAATTCCCAGAATATATACAGCAGAACCAAGGGTAGCCTTAAAAATGAATTTACGGCCTAAAATTGCAAATCCTGCAATAAGAAAGGGAATAAAAACTAAGAATAAGCATAGGGATAAGCTAACACCTGTAAGCTTACTGATAATAATAGCAACACCAGCAGTACCATAATCGATTGCATCATTTGGAAGAAGTATTAGTGCTACTGAAAAGCTAGCCATAATAGCACCAATAATAATTAAAATAATAGACAGACTTTCAGATTTTTTCATATACCCACACCTCAACATATTAATAGTTAAATTATAAAATATCATCAGATAAAAGCAATGTATATCCATTATTGTCTTTCCACGGCGGACATTTGCAAGTTAGTGTCTTAGAATTCACCGATATTTCACACATTTATCACATTTATTATAGCCTCACTGTTATAATTATTATTGTAAAGAC
>JAEEGF011873998.1_pt1 | contig 25731 bp, 20 predicted proteins | sample 9134171 | NCBI WGS metagenome assembly JAEEGF01 (sample SAMN16246542, study PRJNA631951) | gut metagenome | biome: gut microbiome; feature: rumen; material: AP-attached | host: Bos | place: Iran: Karaj | collected 2018-10 | reverse complement strand
GAATTATTCAACTGCACACGAAGTGGCCAGTTTCCTCGCTGGGTAATCGCCCAGGGCGAACCTGACTTACCAGAAGTATGCATGGGGCGGAAGGATACTGTAGCTGCTGAGATATGCAGAGCGACAGGACTTGAAGCCGCCATGGAGCTGTATTTTCTGATGCGGCGAACATATCCGCCTTATTATAAGTGGACATTTAGGGCTTTAAGTGAGATTGATGGCGAAGAGTCTTTTGCAAGACATGTAAAAGAACTGGCGGAGGCGCATGTCAGTCTCGCTGCATGGGAGCACATCAGATATATGCCGGATAATCTTAATGTAAGCGACAAGGTCGTGGTGATTTCGGAGCAGATAGCGGAGATGCTCCGGGACATGCTGATAAAAAGCGGCTTATCGACGTGCGATGCCGCTTATCTTGAAGAGCATGTGAATGAAGTGCTGAAAGGAAATTGATTATAGATCTGCGAATGTGACGATAGTTTCGCTCATGTCATCAAGCTTTATGCAGATAACGCCGTACTTGTCTTCAGCAAGAATCTTTGACGGGCGGAATGAACAGCCGCCGTCAATCAATGTGATGTTCTGTTCGTGGTGAGCCGTAAGTTCTTTTTCCGGACCGACAACTCTCTGGACAGGAACGTGACCGATCAGGAATTCGTAGCCGGTCACAGCATATTTATCAACAGGAATAAAGAGGTCTGCTCTATAGGGGGTGTTCCAGACGATGTTCCACACGTCCTCGTAGCTGCAGTCCTCAAATTTTTTGCCTATATGGTCTTCTTCAAAGCTTGAGTGGGTAAGGCAGAAGGTCTTTCCGCCCACGTCAACGAGCATCGTGAGCAGCCTGGAATTAAGCCAGGAGAGCAGCTCTTTTCGCTCATCTTCCGAAAGCATTTCGTAACCATCAAAAGTCTGGTCGCCACCATTGTAGTAGAGCCAGAGGCTGGCGTCTTTGCCGGGGAATTCATCAGTCGAGCCATTCGGAGCAACAGAATTAAGCATCATGAACTCGTGGTTTCCGATGAGAAGGTCCATGTTGGGAGAGCGCATGATAGTCTGCAGGATTTTTATGCCGTCAGGCCCCCTGTCTATGGCGTCGCCAAGCACATACATGAAGTCGCTGTCGCTGAATTCAATGCGCTCCAGGAGCTTTTCGAATATTTCGTATTGTCCGTGTAGATCAGAAATCGCGTATGTTGCCATGGGTGAATCCTCTGGATCATTTCCTCTGTGATAGTTCTTTTGCTTTATGCATATATTCTCTCACTTTTGAAGTGAAAAGTGAATAACCCTTCAAGGTATGACACGCTTACAACAGTTCTGAATTATGCCCTTTGTCGGTTTACAAAATTGATATTTTATCTAAAATTTATTGTAGTTTAATTCCCAGAGCCGGCTGAAATGATACTATGTTATTGGTCGGACTATGGTATGCATTATATAAAAAAGCAGATGAACTATATAACTCAGGGAAATTAGATGATGCTGCCGAAATATGGCAAAGCATCATGGATTATGGTGACAGCAAGGACAGGCTGGCGGAAATTTATGATGAGCAATTAGCGGATATCGAAAGAAATATTAATGTCGGGAAAAACGATGTTGCATCAGCTCAAATATCCAGAATACAAGTTAATGCGTACACTGAGGATAAGCTAAATGAATTAGCAGAAAAGAATAATGAAGCGCAGTATCAAAAGGGCGTACAGCTAATGACTGATGGAAAATTCGATGAAGCCAAGGAAGTGTTTGTAAAAATACTGGAGTACAAAGATTCCAGGGAGAAGTACTTGAAATGCAGGAAAAAGGATATGTGATAATATCCATATGGAGGTTTAGTGGATTTGAAGAGAAGCAAACGGTGGATTAGCATAATTACGATATTGATGGTTGAGATTAGTGCTGTCGCATGCGGTAAGGCCACAAGTGAGCCTGGCAAGAATGAAGAGGTTCCTGAGGTTAAGCAGAATGTAGTTGAAACTACTGACACTAAAGAGGAAACGGTTGAAACGTTACCTGAGGAGCCGGCCGCAGAAGCAGAGGCTAAGCTGGTTCAGCCTGAAGACGACGAAAGTTCTTTTCTCTCGAAGGCGGTAGCCGCTGCCAATGCTAAGGATGAAGAAGTCAGGGATTATCTGGTAGATGACTTTGACTGCGATGGGGTAGTAGAAGCCTTTGTATTTATTGGCGGAGAAATTGACGAAGACTGGTCCGCCTGCGAGGGATCCCTTTGGTTTGTATCGGGAGAGAACTGCGAGAATGTTCACGAATATGGCAGCATACTTGTCACAGACGATAAGATTATTGAACGGTATGATGTTTCAGATAAGAGCTTTGTTGCGGTAAATGATTCTTATGCTACCAGCAATGTAACATATCTTTTCTATGTAAAGGATGGAAAGTGTAAAGAGTCTTCTGTGTCCGGACGCGGAGCTTTTTTCAAACCGACATACGTGGACGATTACTGTGTTTCTGTGAGCGCCTATGATGCCTTTTGTGATTATGAAGCGGGGAAAGAAGAGGAGGGAATGTTCACCGGTCATACATGGAAAAACTATTATTTCTTCTATGACGAAGCTACCGGAGATTTTGCTGAATATAAGGGAACGCCCATGACAGAGTCTGAGCTTGAAGAGGCATGTGGATTTGATCTTGCGGGAGAGATACAGGCAGAAGGGTATCAGTTTGATAATGCCATTAAGAGGACCAATGGCATTATCAATGTGAACTATTCAAAAAAGACGGTTGATGCAGATGGCAATGGTTCCATAGAATATAAGAACGCCACCTTTAATGAGACGAACCATCAGTTTATTGATGTATGGGGTGATGGAGACGGCAGCTGGCAGGGTTCTGATTTTGGAGGGACATATCTTGAATCTTTGATATAGCTACCGCCTGAAAAGTGACCTGATAATTGTCACAAGAATCCAAACGGTTATTACCAAAGGTATCAATGCCATTATGAAGTCTGTAATAGACTCCAGTATTACATATCGCATATGCCAAATAGCCGCAGCTCCTATGACTATAGCGATCACGAGAAAAACTCTGGATACAGCATGCCAGTTAGTGTATCTTAAAAAGTTCAGAATCGCTTGTCCCCGGTTCCTGTTATGCCATCTGCGCTCATCATCTATCGTATACGATGAGTTATCTGAGTCATAATTTGCGGGAGGGGTGAATGTTGATCTGGTTTCATAGGTGCTTCCAACTGTCGGTATACTGGTTGAAGGCGCATTAGATGTCTCAAACTGTGAAAAGAAATCATCAGAAACTGACGTATTATCATACGATGTACTATTGTCGTGTGATGCATATGAAGAGACATTATCGCTGGGACGAGTATTGCGACGGTGCTCTCTGTCATAGGACTGACGGAGTGATGAAAGGATATCGGAATCATTGATGCTGAAATCGGCTGATGAGCCGGTTGAATTTCCTGTATTTGAGGTTACATCAGATACAGTAAATCCAGCATTTTGTAGCAAAGAATTACTTCTCTCATCAAAATATATTCTTCCTCCGCAGAAGGGGCAATTTGCTTTTTGGGATGGAAAGATTCTTTGACAATCATAACATACATGAGCCATTATCGTAGTTCTCCTATAAAATGAAATTATCTACAAGGACCGGGATCGGGTAGTTCTTTCCGTATAACAGACAACCGTTGATCATTGCGGTAAGCTCTTCAGGGTCAATGATTCTTTGCGTGATTTCGCGTTGTATATTCCCCTGACCATGAGAACTGAAAATGTGAAACGGTTCTCTGTGGGTGTCGATATGCTGGTCTTCAACTCTTCGGTAATAATTTCCTATTCCTTCAGAAAACGGTTGAGCTGCTAACGTGCTGGAACATGAGAAAATGAACATCTCCTGAACCTGACTGAAAAGAGCTGCCAGATCGTTGGTGTTATTGTTCTGGTCTATTATTGTTGAGGTGTTTTCGGCTATAATCCCCGTATAGTAGGGGAGAACACTGTGTTCTGTCATAAAAATGCTCTTCAGCTTTTGGCAGGCATTTAAGTTTAGACCATTTTCAATCACCAGGTAGGGGATTTGCAGGTTATTAAGCTGTTGTAATTCTGTGGCAATGTATTCCAAAACATCAGGGCGGGAATTCGGAATATAAATACTAAGTAGTTTTCCCTTCCTTCCGGCATCCACAATACTAAGCCCGGTGTGTTTGGAGAAATTTCTTTTTGTCCATAAAAATTCATTCATGGATTGAGCAAAAGACAGAACGGCGTTGTATGCGATCTGTTGTGAGCCTTCTGCCGACAATCTTCCATTAATGGGTATCTTAAGATTGTCAGGAAGATACGCTATTACCCGTTTCTGCAATTCGCTATATGGCATTGAAACAAGATCATACAATAAATCTAATGTGTAAGGATAGTCTCCAAAAGGAACAGGATTCTTTTTGAACTGATATTCCATAATGGAAAGGTAGTCGGATAGTATTGAGCGTAACCTGTTGTTCTCCAGGGGGCTTCTTGCGTTTGCTCTCGGCGCTAAGACATCAAGGACTGCGCTCTGAGTTAATCCGTATAATGGATCGTAGTATGACGTTATAGTGCCGTTCGAATTGATCTGATTGGCAATAAACATACCTGGAGTGGCGTCTTTATCTAAGGATGGGTTCAGATCATATACTCTGTTCAACTGACTCTCAAAGAGCGGATCATTATGCAGTATAATGATTCCGATTCTTCCCAACATGCGGCTTATTTTGTGGAGACCGACCAGATCGCGTTGCGATTGCCTTCCGCAAAATGCACCAAAACTGTTAGGATAGCTGTTGTTTATTACATCACCTATTGAGAGCCGATAGAGATGATCAATAGTTCGTATATGATTGATATGCGCCATATTACACACCACCCTTAAAACATATCTTCTCCAAAGTAAAAACTGAATGGATCAGTCTGGGAGGCCAGTTTAACGAAGCCCTGCCCGGGAAACCTCAGTGACTGCAAGTGCCAGTGTTCCAATGTGTGTCCCTCTCTTTCGCGGTCGACGGGACTGTTGCTTGTGTTGTGATATCTGTATGCGTAAATATTTGAACCGAAGAGATTTGAAATATAATCCCGGGATTCATAGTCTGAACTCCTCAGCGCAAAAACAGATCCGAAACCACCTAAAATAACCTGACCTGCTTCTTTTCCGTATAATGAATAAATCTGCCCGACGCTCTGAAGTCCCGCAACAACAGAAACACGTTTGTCTCTTCCGAAATTAAGAGCATCTTCTAAGTGGGTAACCTTCGGGAGCAGCTTTAACTCGTCTAAGAATATATGAGTGTGTCCGTTTGCGGATTCGCTCAAAGCCTCTTTTAATGCGAGATCTACAAGCAGACGATAAATCGGCGTCATGGTTTCTCCGATAGACAGATCATATAATATGAAAATTGACTTGCCGCCTTTGTTCCGAATGGCTCTTCGTATTGAGAATGACTGACTGGAAGAGGTGGCTTTTTTGTTAAAAACTCCCTGAAAACAATCATACAACATACTGCGCAGTTCGCCAAATACTCCAAGAGCCTGATTGCTGGTTCCATCTCCGATATATGAGACTAATCCTTTCATATCATCGTAGAGTTTAAAATACTCAACAAAATCAGTGGGGTTCTTTCTTAATAAGAACGATATGAAGTCCTTATTATTTAATTGTCCGCTCCATCTATCGGGGGAGTCTTTACTCCTACGTACAAAATATATTAACATACTTGCAAAGATATCTCTTGCAGCATTTGAGAAAAAGGGCTGAGTCTTTGAACCTCTGTCTTTAAACAGAACATTTGCCATCTCTCTTGCGTTAGCTTCATAGTCTGCCGGATCATCTCCATCCGCAAGGATTTCTTCGAAAATGTTCCAGATCATGCTTTTATCTCTGAAACGAACGTCGTTTCCAATCAGATAATCACCGCTGTCGTAAAATCCGTGATGAGTGACATAATCTCCCTTTGTATCAAATATAACGCAAACACCATCTGCATCTCCTGATTTGCACCAGGCTCTTGTCTGGGCAACTATCTGGTTCATGATGTTTGTTTTTCCGCTTCCGGCACTGCCAAGCAAAAGCAGATTCTTGAACACAGTCGGATCATCAATAGCAAAAGCGTGTTCCCGGCTGTGATCGCAGAAGATGATACGCGGTTCATATTTTGTGGCTTCATATTCGGTTTCTTCGATAATTTTTCCAAATAGAACTTTTTTCTCTATATCTGCCATAGTTATTTGCCTTTCTTATTCCATGCCATCAGACATGCCGTTGTCCGATGATTGAGAGCTCTCTGAAGAAACATCATTGTCGCTGTCAGATAATCCATCATCAATATAGTCGGACTGGTCAGCCTGGTCAACTGAAGCAGAAGACTCATCAAATGACGAGGATCCGTCATCTATGTAAGCTGCGCCTTCCGATGATAAACTGTTTGAAGGGCCAATATCGTCCAATCCATCGTTGATTATCTGGGTTTCTCCAGATAAGCCTGTCTGTACAGAAGCATAAAGTCCGTAGTCATCACAAAGTGAATTTATCGCTTTATAGCTTTCACTTTGATTCTCGGGTTCAATGCCTGCCTCGCGATCATTTATCACACTTTGCAAAGTGGATTCTATGTTCGGGTCGTTGTAATGTTTGGCGGCATCCTGCAAAGCTGCCTGGAAAGAATCATTTTTTACGGACGTAAAATAGTCATTCCGATCCGGATCTAATTTTCCGGAATTGACTTCGACTTCATTCAATGCGTCTAATGTGCGGGATTGCCCGACAGCATAGGCCTCTTTTTCAATGCCCTGGATCCTGTACAGATCACCGTCCATTCCGGGTGAGATATAGGTTGAGGGCATGTTCCCGTTTGCTTCCTGAATTCCATGAGTCGCTTCGTGATAAACTGTCTCGAGCGTACTCCAGCTGGGGGCCATCACAGGAATCTGGGCTGTTTGAGTGGTTCCGGTCTCATCCTGGTATGTGACGTTGAAACAACCATCGCGTACCATAGAAGTGTTGAGGCAGATGGTCTTGCCACTTTGCCAGCCGTAGGAGGCTCCTTCCATGGGCTGATGGGTAACGGTACATGGTTCTACATTGTGTTCTGCAGCGTATCTGTTTTCTACTTCCTGGCAGGCATTGAGACGTTCTTCAAAGCTGAGAGATTTCCAGGTCTCGGATGAAAAAAGACTGTGCAGCTGGGATTTGGAGAGATTTTCATATCCGGTTGCGTTCATAAACTATCCCTCCTCAATATAAGAGCCTTGCCGTTTGAAGGGTCTTTAAGGTAGGCATCCATCAATGATACTGCCTTTAAAAAACCGCAATTGTGCCTTAAGGCTCTGATGATAAATACAGAGAATTCCCCATGCTTAAAGTCGGAACAGATTCCCTCTTTTACATATTTGGATATGACAGGTTCAAGCCTCTCATCCATGTAAGCCAGGCATTCTCTGGCCTCGGTCATAGCCGCGTTTTCGGACCAGCCGGGGTTTTCCTTTGCAAGGGCTAAAGCGAGCTCTTTATCTGTAATAGAAGTGATCATGATAATACCTCCTTTACTTGTGAATGTTTGTTATCTTTTTGGTGATTATATCATAGAACAACTTCATATTCAATCATAAATCTGCATCAAATTTCTCATATCTTCATAAAAAGTATAAAACTTCATAAATCTTCTAAAAACTTCTTGTAAGCTCATTATTTCCGTGATAGAATGAACACATAAAATGATCGTGCCTTTATAGGCAGAGCTATTAACAGTTAAAACTTCTTAATGCAACTTTGGGAAGTGATTTATGTAAGAGCATTGTACGAAAGGACTATGTATGAGTGACAAGAAAATTAGCCAGGAAATATTGGTGCTGCGAGCGGAGAAGGGGTGGACACAACAACAGTTTGCTGAAAAACTGAAAACCAGTCAAAGGACAGTAGCAGCCTGGGAAGCCGGGGATTCTGTTCCGAGAAAGACTATGAAAGTCAAAATTGCACAGTTATTCGGTTTGCCGTCAGATTACTTCCTGACTTCGGAATCTGAGGAGGCGATAGAGGGGCAAAATGGAACCGGAACTGACGTGAATGAATATGAAATACCGCGAGAAAAAGGTGTTTTAGGAGATATAGAGAATCTGGTTTCGAGTAATTATCAAGGGATGGATGAAGAAAAGAAATCTCAGATCATGGAAGCTATTCAGGGGATTCTTGATACAATAGAAAACAATAAAGGTGGGAGGACGTTATGATGCAGCCAAATAAGCCAATTATAGGATTAGATTTTGGGAACTTTAATACGTTTCCATGCTTTATCTCAGATTTTGATATCGGTACAAGAATGGGAGGACAGGTGCGCGACCTGGTACCAACCAGTGCAGAAACACGAGACGGTATTCCGAGCGTGTATTTTTACTCTGAAAGGGTCGGAGGTGTTTTGATAGGCGAGAGTGCGGTTAGAAACCGGGCGAAGCCGTATCAAAACAGACTCAGATACCTGAAACAGCATCTGGGAGAAACAGTTATTCTGGATGGCAGGACTATTTCGTATGATGATGCCATCACTCAGGTAATACAGTATGTTGTCAGAAGCGCCAATGCGCTGCTCCAAAAACAATGGAGAATGTCTACCAATTTAATTTCGCTGTCGTACCCTGCGGCATATAACTTTGCCCAGGTCCAGCATTTGATTGAATTGGCTGAAAGAGGGACGTTAGAGGACGGAACAGGAATAAAGGTCTTTGGAACAATAGCTGAGCCTGCTGCTGCGTCTTTAGATTATCTTGCAGAGTTTGCTGATACAAAAAAAGAGACCACGGTTCTTACATATGACCTGGGTGGAGGCACGTTTGATCTTGGCCTGGTTTCTGTTTATCCAAGAGGAAGAAAAAGAAAAAGTGGTGAAAGTTATTACTATGATGTCCATAATTGGCGCGGAGTCCCGGATTTGGGCGGTAAGGACTTTGATGAAGTAATGTATGAGCTTTTGTACAATAAGTTACGAATGACTCTGAATGCGAACGAACAGGCATTACTTAAGGATGAGGCGGAAAAGGTTAAAGTTCAGCTGAGCGAATCTGTTGAAGAAATTGTAACTATTCAGCTCAGAAATGAGTTTATCGATATTCCTATAACCAGAAAAGAATTCGAAGATGCTTTTAAGGCTAAGAAACTGATTGATAGAACTATAGCGGAAACCAGATCTATCTTGCAGGAACACAGTAATCTGAAACCGGAGTTCATTCTTTTGACCGGTGGAGCAAGTCAGATGCCGATGGTGAAAGAGGCACTGGAAAGGGAATTTCCGGAATATAGACGTAAGATTATTTCCTATAGGCCAAGCAGAGCCATAGCATATGGTGCTGCACGATTTGGAACCAAGGAGAGGGATGAGGGAACAAAGCTCGGTAGAGACGATAAAGGTATTATTGCTCTTAGAATTCCAAATGATATCGGAATCGGATTTACCCGTAATAGCAATGACCCGCATGCACCGGTGGACTATATTTCGACGTATGCCAAGGCCGGGACAGAATTGCCATTTGACGGACAATACCGCTCGTCAACCACCAGATATTTGAATCAAACAAAATCATCCTTCCTGGTGTTTGAATCCAAAAGTAATAATCCGGGAGCGGAAAGAATGGAAGACTGGAAAGAAATTATGAGAGTAGAAATCACTCGAGATATCGATATCGAACGAGGCGAAACTATTCCAAAGGGCACTGAGAGCGAAACAAGAATTAGAATTGATAAAGGCGCTCGCGTTTATGTTGAAGCCAGAGATGTTACAAACCCTAATAATTTGGTGCATAATACGGTTCAGTTGGTTATTTAGAATAAAAAAGATCTCGTTGCGGTATATGGATCAATAGGAGGACAGCGAAGTGATAAAAGCAGATGAAGTGTTTGGATGTGACATCGGAAATGGGTTTGGTTACATTTCCTTGCTGGAAATTGAAAACTCTGATCCAAGACCCATGTTTTTAGCTAACGCAACTTATCAGTTAGAGAAGATAGGCATGCCGGCTTCGGCTTATATTTCACCGCCGGACGGAAACGAAATAGATGTGTTTGATGGGAAGGCTGCCTGTGACAGACATAAAAGAGAGGCTGATAAGTTTATCCACGCTGTAAAAACACGATTGAAAGAAGGCAAAATACAGGTGCCCGGAATATCCAGGGCTGTGTCAACAGACGCTGTATATGCCGCAATTGCCAGGGATCTTGTGAAACAGGGCAATGAAAGAAGAAAAGCTGACAAAAAGAAAAGCATATATAAGATCGCATTCGCTTTTCCTGCTGCGTTTACTGAAAATGTATCGCTTCTTAACAGGATGCAAAAGAGTATAGAGGGGATCAGCATTGACGGAAAAAAGATTGAGGTAGTTGCCAGATTACCGGAACCGGCTGCAGTAGCTATAGATTATCTTTACTATATGCAGAATCTGGCGGCAGAAAATGTCCGTATAAAGGGAGATAGTTTCACTGCGTTGATCTATGATCTTGGGCACGGAACATTTGATACGGCAGTGGTAACAGCCAGAAGCAAAGGAGATCCCTATCAATTACATTTTAGTGATGGCATACCGGATGTTGGTGGCCAGAACTTTGATGATGTTGTCTATTCGGAGATTTTAAATGAATTAAAGGTGAAATATGGATATACTCCTCAAAACATCATCGAAAAAGAAAACATCAGAAAAGAAGCGATCAAGGCTAAGCATGAATTGACAGATGATGACATAAGCAATCGATCGATAAGCCTTCCAAACGGCGAATATGGTGAGATTGAAATCTCAAAGAAGACGTTTGAAGAAAAATCCAGATACCTGATCATGCAGACAATGCTTAAGGTTTCTGACATGTTAGAGAGGGCAAAGGCTGCTAATATACACATTGATGCCATAGTCCTGTCGGGCGGTGCCAGTCAGATGCCAATGGTCATAAATAACCTGAAACTTGTTTTGGAAGGTGAAACTATACCCATTGAAGCTCATAGGACAAGCCAGGCTGTGTCTTACGGAACTGCCAGATATGGTTACTGGGAATCGATAAGACTAAAGGAGGAAGAAGAGAGAAAGCGGAAAGAGGAAGAAGAAAGAAAACGTCTCGAAGAAGAACAAAAGCAGAAAGAAAGAGAAAAACAAAACGCTGTTGTCAGGCGTGACGGGGCAAAATCAGAGACAGAGCTCACATTACCAATATCTTTTGGTCTGCCAAAACAGGAGAATAAGACAAGCTCCATCCTGCAGAAATATACAGAATACAGTTATGGTATCTGGCTTCCTTCTGAGGACAGTCTTGCCGGGAAAATAGAGTTCCTTGTAAAGAGCAGAGAGAAAATGCCTGTAGTATCTAAAGGGATTACTCTTATTTGTCCATCTGACAGAACGGTAATCAGACTCTACCGGACACGTGAAAAATATGCAATCAGAAACTCGGCCGGTATAGAAGAATGCGTTGAGATCCTTCGCATACCATTTGAAATACCCAGCGACACGGAATACGAATTAAAAATGACTGTTTTGGATGATTATAACATTAAGATCAGTTGTACATTCGGTGGCGGAAATACTATTGAAAAGTCAACATCAGATCTTCTTGGTGATCTGATCGTTTAAAGGAGATGGGGATAATGAGCAACGGATTAAAAAAACCTGAAGGAGCGTGGGCTGTTTTTCAGGCAGGATACAACAATCGGGTAGTTGGAGGGACAAATTCAGGTTCAAAGTCCCAGGATGCAAAGACTTTCTTTAATTGCATGAGTAAAACAATCATATCTGAATACGAACAACAAGGTTTTTGTGAGTTTGTTGATGACGCTATTGATCAAAGAGCACAGATGGATCTTATTGTATTTGCTGCGATTTGCCATGCAAAAAGATATCTTGGTGCAGAGGAACTGATCGACAGTGAAAAATATGTACCTTACATAGGCATACCGGAAGGCATTAAGGGATCATTACGACCAACATGGGATTACTATAACAAAGTGCCAATGAATCGTTACTTCGCTGATAGTAATTCGACTCGCAGCATGTTATTGGAATTAAGAAATGCAGGAAGAAAAGCGCATTTGGCTTTGATTAAAAAAACTGAAAGCGTATGTCAGAATACCCCGGCTCCAATTGATGAAAATGCAAAGAAAAAGACCGGGATGATCGTTGAGGATGCAAATGTTAAGGCAGAACCTGATGCGACTATTCAGATGGCTGAAAAATATCTTGCAGAAGGAAGAATAGCAGCCAAAAAAGAGTTGGATATTGAACTGGCCGACATGTTAACCAAAAGAGATACGCAGATCAGTATGATGGAAAGATTTCATGATGAAATGAGGGATGCAACGGATTCGATTCATGCATTGTGGTCGCAAGAGTTAACAAATACTGTTAACAGTCTCTCTAACATGAAGGAGGAGCTTTACGATCATATCCACAAATGGCAGATTTCTCTTTATCCTTATGAATTTGGACCGTTAGCGCAACGATATATTGAGCTTTACCGGATTATTAACGTGGACAAACTTTTAGATCAGGAAGTCCTGTTTGCCTATTCCAAAAAGAATAATCATAACAAAGACCTGCCTCAAAAAGGTGGCTTGAATGAAAATTCATCGAACCAGGTAAACGATGTCAGATTGGAAGATATGGAAAAGACAACTATAGATGGACTTCAAAAACTAAATAAATCCCTGACTATTTTCGTTAAAAAATTTGAGGCATCATTAAACGGTCTCGGAATGTATGTGTATTATCCCAAGGAAAATGAACAGTTCGATGATGTCTGGCATATTCTCGAAAACGGCGATGATGGAACGGGATCTGTTATCAAGCGCTGTATTGTTCCCGGAATAGCCAAGAAAAGAAGTGACGGAGATGATGACGATGTGATTATTCCGGCTATTGTGGAAGTTTGATGGAGGCTTAGTGGTGGAAATGGATGTATATGAAGCAGCTGCGTTCTATGATTACAGCTTATGCAGAGATAAGAAAGATACTATATTCCCCAGAAGAATGCTCATAGTTGATGTCGACAAATATGCGTCATGTTTTTGTGAATGCACAGAAAAAGGAAATTTTAATAAGGTCTGCGAGTATAGTTTGCCGGACGGAAATGATTGCATGGCTGACATGAATAAGGCTTTTCTTCAACAGACAGGCAAAGATGATTTACTGGATGTTTTGGGTAATCATTTAGATACTTTCAACAGTACTATGGAGAATTATTACAGATCCGACGGGCAGATGGATGGTTCATTTCAGGGATTGATCGGAACTGAAATGAAATGTTCTGACATCGAAAATGTTTTTAAGACTCCGGAAGAAAGATTAAATAAGCTTTTTTCATCACTGGAGAAATCCTGGGAGACGTCCGGATTTGAAGAAGAGAGCACAAAGATCATGTTGATCGGTAAAAGCGCTGATCTGTTTCCCATAAGATATCTTGTGAAGTCATACTTTAGTTTTGACGCTTTTTTGGCGGATGAAAGATATGTCAATGATGCATATGATGAAAAACCTTCGAGAATATGTGAAATAGGCAATAATCTGCTGGAAGAGAAAAGGAAAAAACAAGAAGAAGTCTATATCTGTGTTTATGACAACATCAGTGGAGAAAAAGTGAAACAGAAACTTCTTCTAAGCAACGAAGGAGAAGACGGAGTAGTGGAGTACTTTGGACCGGTTTTTGTTTCGACAAAAGAGGGGCTCGAGTTTGAGGTAGATGAAGAGAAGAAGAACATAGCTCTTCCATACTCAGTTGATCCGCTGAATTGTGATGTAGTTGATGTTGGGCTACGGAGAAAAAAAGATGTAGTTGTTATTAACATTCGAAGATTTGATTTTCCTACGCGGGTATATGAAGTGCCAATGGGACAATAATCGGAGGACATTATGCAGGACAAAGATAAGCAAAAACTGAAAAAACAGCTTGAACAGGAAGCCAAAAAACTCGTGGATATTGAGGGGAATGAATTGGTCATTTCATTGATCTCCACATGCAGTGCATTGCTGAAAATATCGGAAAAGTCTTTGGACCAAAACGATGTACCGGATGAGGTGTACGCCGGTTATCTGAGTTTTGCCAACAGGATAAAAACATTCTATGATTTGCATTCTAATAACAGCGATGTAAGCGAAAATGCAGCAGATGAGCTCCGTAGTCTGCTTGATATCGTTCAGGCTAAACAGAATGAACAGGACGAAATTGCTAAACAATTACAGGCAGCGAAAAAGACTAATGAAGAGTTGCAATCTCAGATTGAAACGAACCAAAAAGATCTGAAGGAGCAAGTGGGAATCGGCGAAAGTCTAAAGAAGATGCTGCAGGACTGCACTCTTGAGATGATAGAAGATCAGAAAAAGAAGAATGATGAAGTTCTGGATTTGCTTAACAGGCAAAAGAAAACATTGGACGACTTAAGAGAAAAACAGTCGCAGATGCTTGAGGAAAAGCAGCAGGCTGAGAACGAAGTTGAGAAAATTGAAAATGATATCAGCGCAATTCCTGAAGAGCTGGTTGCTTTGAGAACAAAGTATAAAGAACTCGAAGTATTATTAGACGAGCTGAAGAACGCAGATAAAGAATACAGCGTTGAAAAGCAGGAAGAACTCCAAAAGAGTATTGATGAATTGACACCGATTGTTGAAGAAAACAAAGTGGCAACGGAAATACTGCAGAACAGAAAAGACAGCCTGGAAAGGCAGAACACTGAATATGACAGTGAAAGGCATACACTGACTACAAACTTAATTGATATAGTTACTGAATCCATGGAGCAGTTAAAGAGTGTCATGAGTGAACACAGTGCTTTCCTGGATGATACAGAAAAGACCGCAAACACGTTGGCAGAAAATCTGGATAAGTGTCAGAAAAAGCGTGACGAATACAGTCACTGGTTTGATGCAGTGGAAACGCCGCTGGAGGCAATGATGGCAGAAATAGAGCAGCCGGAATGCGTCGAACTGAAAAAAACATTGAATATTGGTCAGATCCAGACCATTAAAACCAATATGGAAGATGTCAGAAGAAGTCTTATGAAGCTGGACCATATTCTGTCTGGATGTGCTGCGGCTGCACAGAAAGATTTACAGATTATAAAAAGACGCGCAGGCCAATGATTAAGGTAATACCACTATGAGAGATTATATTTATGTCTATATGAAAGAACCGGCAGTGCATGTGCTTGGACCGGGGAGCAGATATGTTTTATGGGTTCAGGGGTGTGAACAAAGATGCCCGGGGTGTGTCGCAGAGAATGCACGAAATATGGAGAACGGCAAGCCTGTCGGGATAGACGCTCTTGCAATCGAAATTGCTCTCTCCAAAGCGGAGGGGCTAACAATCAGTGGGGGCGAGCCCTTCCTGCAGGCTAAGGAACTGGCCAGGATGCTTGATATCATAGCAGAAAAAAGAGACATGGGCGTTATAGTATATACCGGATACAGATATGAGGATCTGATGGACGATACAGATTCAAAGCAGCTGCTGTCCAGGATAGATTTACTTATCGACGGGCCTTATGTTCAGAAATTAGATGATGGAAAAAGCCTGAGAGGATCTTCAAATCAAAGAGTAATTCCGATAACGGACAGATATAAGGATTACCTGTCGGAATATGGAACCGGACAGAGAGAAAAGGAATCCTTTTTTCACGGGATTTATGTTCATGAGATCGGAATACCGGACAATACATCAAACTAGGGAGGTAACAAAATGAGCGGAAGAAAGACAACCTATACGACCATTTCGGATGATGAACTTAGAAGGATCAGAGAACAGGCAGCGCGTGCAACGAGCCTGCAGGAAAGCAACAGACTGCTCAATCAGCTTAGCGCAAAAAATGATGCAGCATTGGCTGAATACCGTTCCAGGATACGGACGCTTGACAGAAACATTGACAGCATGAACAGACGTATCACAGAACAGGGAGAGGCTGCATCGCGGGAAGCACAGGAGCTTCGGACAAGGCTGCAGCAGGCGGTGAGAGACAGCAATGCCCGTATACAGGAAGAGGCAAGAAGAACGGACCAGAACTTAAGAGAAATGCATCAGAATTTTTCGAGAGCATTGTCTTCAACAAGAAGAGAATTCTCTGAAGCATTAGATCAGACACGTTCAGATGTAGCAGAGGCGATGGATGCGAATAACCGCAGAATTGAAAACGCTATGCGCCAGAATAATCAAAGGCTTGAAGGTGAGATGAGAAATCTCGAAACGCGTATAAATGGTGAGATGCAGGAAATGCGTTCACAGCTGGATTCAATCGAAGCTACTGTAAGCAGTACTGCACATAACCAGACTGTGCTGTTAGACATGGCACGTGAATATGAACGCGCGGCGGATGCAATAATAGCGGATATTCAGGACAACTACAGAGCCGAGCTTCTCTGCCCGGGCAGATTAAACCCTGTATTGGATTCAATGCAATCCTGCCGGAGTGAAATAAGAGATGCTGAAAAAATGCCGGAAAATGCTGCTACAGCGCGAAGAGATGCCAGACAAGCGCTTGAAGAGGCTTTTCACTTACGACAGGACGTTATACGTGCCGAGCAGGAATGGAATCTCCATTTTGAGTCTGCCCGTCAGATGCTGGGAGCTGCTTCTGTTCAGCTGGAAGCAAGCAGAGAATTGGAATTGCCGGATGAAACTGATGTTTTCGTTGATGTTGATGCCTGGACTGCCGGAGATCTGACAGCAATAGAAGAACGTCTGGGAACGCTTAATGATCAGCTGGACAATTCCGGAGAGCTGACCGTTTCCGATCTGGATGGAATTCAGTCAGCCGGCGTACAGATAAGCAGAGAGATCGATGATACTTCAATGTTTGCGGCAGAGGCATACTATGCAAGTCAGGACAGAGCTGATATAGCACAGGATATTACAGATCTGCTGGCCGGAATGGGGCTCGTATTAGTGGATCACAGCTATCAGGGAAATGACCAGAGATCCGCGCACAGACTGCATCTTAGAAATAATATTACTGAATTTGAAATTGTTATTACACAGACTCCTGTTGTTCAGGCCGATGGAACCATAGCCAACAGACTGGAATCAGATATTATCAACTATGGCACTCTGAATGAAGGACGTGGAGATGAGATAGCCCGGGATGTTCTGTCCTCGATGAGAGGTATCGGTCTTCAGCAGACAGAGGTAAGTACAGTTGCGGGATATGAAAATGCTCCTTCAGACAGAACCGAATGTGTGAATATTCAGGAGTGGAGAACAGAACGTGCGACAGAAGTTGCCAGGCCAGACCATAATGCGCGCGGGGTGGTATGTGTATAAGTGTACTTACCCCGGGAAAGGTGAGTTATGTTAGCAAAAAACGGTTCATATTTTGATATGGAATTGTGTGTAGACGGTCACTATGTCGTTACCGGTTACACAAATGATCAGTTTTGCAATAACGCGTTACAGCTCTCCGATGTCAAGTACGAGATACATCGCTATTTAACGCGCGAACAGGGATTTGATGCCGTGTTTTTCCTCGACAGTGTCGATATGCTGTATTGCTATGATCAGAGATCATTTGACATATTGCGGGGAGTGGAATCGAGAGAAGAAACGGTTACAAAAGAAGTCAGCGGTTCTGAAATAATTGTCGCTACCGGACCGCTTGGTCACAGAAGACGTCAAAGAGAAGTACCGCAGAACCAGAATCAGGGAGAGGTGCAGCAAAACCGGCAGCAGGTGACCGAAGAGGGACATGCCCGGGATAATACTTCGCCGCTTCACATGGGTAGGATAGCGATCAGATCCGGTTGGGATCAGGTCACCAGGCTCCTTCGTTTTTCTGATTATCGCTGTGCTCTTATTTTAAGTAACGTGGATTCACTCATCGGATCTCTTGATACTCAATCGATGGCAATATTAGAGGAACTTCAGTCATATCACAGTGTAAATCACAGCATTGTTGTTTACTTATTCAGGGAAACATCGATCACCAATCTGTTTGACAGTGTCGATAACAGCAGATTTAATGGGGCGTGGGCAAGACTCGTGCAGAATGTACTGCTTCCGCGAATTGATACGCGCTCACCTGAGACCAACAGAGTGATTTCATTGCGTACTCCAAAGGCACTGGAGATTACCAATCTTCTTAACATGATGCGTCTTAGGACAGAGGGCGGACTGAAGATAGCTGTCGGCGATATAGACATTGTTGCACTGCGTTTGGCAGCATCATGCGCAAGGCAGAAGTGGGGGCTGGGGAATCTGTATACAAGACTCGAAAGATGTATTTCTGAACAGCCACAGAGGCAATTGTCAGCTGCTAATTGGAATGAATTCACAGGCGAAGAACATTATCTTAGTCCCATGGAACAGCTTGAAGCGTTGATAGGGCTGGAAGATGTAAGAGACAGAGAGGGTGCATTAGTAGTCAAGGGAGTGAAAACCCACATAAGAGAATTGTATGAGCAGCAGAGCAGACTGGCTTCAAAACACATGGATGCTCCGGCAAGCTATAGCAGATTTGCGCCCGCTGCAAAAACAAGAAGAGCTATCGGAAATACACTTAATATCCGGCTCAAAGGCAATTCCGGAACCGGAAAGTCTACAATAGCCCGTCTCATTGGGAAACTTTATTATGAATTAGGCTTATTGCCACAGGGCCAGCTTGTTGAATGCTCTGCTGCGAAACTTGTCACACCGAATATCGGAGGAACGGCCAGACTGGTGAGACAAAAAGTGCAGGAGGCAATGGGCGGGGTATTGTTTATTGATGAAGTCTACGCTCTTTTAACAAACAGTCATGGTATTGAGGCTATCAATCAGCTTGTAAACGACTTATCGACATATGAAGGACAGTTTGCTGTCGTTATAGCCGGTTACCCGGACGAAATGGATAATCTGATGAGAGCGAATGACGGATTGGCCGGACGATTTCCCAATGAATTCATTCTGCCTAACTACACGGCTGATGAAATGCGACAGATCTTCTTAAAGATGGCCGGAGATGACCCTGATGTAACGATTGGAAACGATCTGCTTGAAGCTCTTGATAACTTCTGCGAGGCCTGGGTCGGAGGCAGCACAAGATCATGGGGGAATGCAAGAGAAGCAGAGAAGCTTCTTGCGGCCATGAAAAAGAGATGCAGTGCCAGAATGTCGATAGAAGGGGATGATTCGGATGTACTTGTGTTAAGACCCGCCGATGTTCCGGAGAACCTGCAGCATTGTCTTGCTCAGAGGAGTCAGGATCTGAATGAAGCTTTCCGTGAGATCGACAAAATGATCGGTCTTAAGAACGTTAAAAAGTTTTTGCGGGATACAAGCAGAAACATATTGTGGGGAGTAGAAGAGAATGCACCGGGAAATTATATATTCTTAGGTGCTCCCGGAACAGGAAAGACCACTATTGCCAGAAAAATGGGAGAAATATTAGGACTTCTCGGAGTCTTGCACAGGAAGGTCAATAATGTGGTTGAGTGCCGCGCTGCTGACCTTATAAACGGAAGTGTTGTTCTTTCGGAGCTGGTGGAAGATGCCAGGGGAGGCATTTTGTTCATCGATGAGGCGCATCAGTTAGCAGAAAGTGAAATAGGACGCGCTATCATCAAAGAACTGGTCCCTCTGATTGAAGATCCGCAGATTCATTCGGATACCTGCGTTATCTGTGCAGGGTATTCTGCAGAAATGAAAAGATTCCTGGATGTAGACCAGGGGCTTTCACGAAGATTTCCTTTACATCACAGGATCCGTTTCGATGATTATACTGCGACGGAACTTATTGAGATACTCAGATCGATGGCAGCAGACAGAGGAGAAATAACTGATTCTGCCGACTTTGAAGCCTATCTGAGAAGAAGTAAGGCCGCGCTGGAAAAATATCTTGAGAACAGACCGGCGAACTTCGGAAACGGAGGTTTTATTCGTGATGTCTATCTGCCGGAATCGATCGCTGCCAGAACAGAGAGATTAAATAAGGCAGTACTTGGGACAGCGGATGGAATCATAGCAAAAGAACAGGTAGAAGAGGTTTCTGACAGAGTAAGAAGAACTCTGACTGAAGAAGATATACCAAAATCATTCGTACAGTTTGCAGGTCCTGTCGGTAAGATACGCCATGACAGCAACCGCACCGCAAGGGACATTCTTGCCGGATTATATGGAAAAGAAGATTTTGTGGAGTATGCAGAGTCTTTATATGTAAATGATTCAGAACTTTTCTTCGAGGATTCACTTAACGTAGGGATACATTATTCTGTGGCGGGAGCAACAGGAACAGGCAGGCATACAGCTGTCAGAGCAATGGCGGCAGTTTATAAAGAACTTGGAAGGCTGGATAACGACAATGTCATGTTTGTCGGAAAAGCTGATCTGGAAGCCGGATACGTAGGACATACAGCAATAAAAACACAGAATGTAATTGAGCAGGCTGTTGGAGGTACATTGGCTGTTACATTCCCCAGTGCGATGCTTCCTAAAAGCGGATCTGATCATTCGTTTGGTCCGGAGGCTCTGGGAGTGATCATTGGTGCGATGAGCGAGCATTTTAATGACCTTTGTGTTGTATTTCTTGACACGCAGGAGGGCATGGATGAGTTCTTAAAGGCATTTCCTTCTGCAAGAAGCCAGTTGTGCAGGCAGTTTGTCTTTGAAGACCTGTCTCCTGAAAACATGCATAAAATCTTTAAACAAAAGACCGGAGAGAGTATGGCCTTTGAAGATGATATCAATGAACTGCTTCCGGACTTTTTCCTCAACTGGATCAGTGACAGGGGTGGACTTGGTGAGAAGGTCACCTCCTGGGGCAATGGAAGGGAACTGGATCAGTTTATAAATGAGCTCGGTCAAAACTGGAAAAGGTTCAAAGGAGAAACAAAGACTGCTGTTGAGAATAATGGTGAGACAGAGTATGAGGTAACCAGGCGTTTCATTAAGCGGGAGATGTTTCCGAAGGATAAGCTGAAGTACCTGTCATCCAACAGAGTACTTTCCGAAAACGCGCTTGAGGAGCTGGATGCGCTCACCGGATTAAAGGAAGTTAAAGAGTCGATTCGCGTAATAGAAAGAAGACTTCGCAGAATGTCGAAAGGTCAGGTTAATCCCGGCCTGTATTGCTACATTGGCAATCCCGGTGTTGGAAAGACGACAGTTGCAAAACTGATGGGAGGCATATTAAAAGCTACAGGAGCTTTAAGTCAGGGGCACGTTATCATAAGAACGGCAAGGCAGATGTGTGATAATCTCGATAGCTTTGACAGTATCATTAAACTGGCAAAGAACGGAATTCTCTTTATTGATGAGGCACATCAGCTTGCAGAGCCCACTAATGTGTATGGACACGAAGTTGTAAAAAGACTGCTTACTGTATTAGAGGATGCTGATATCATAAAAAATACATGTATCATTCTTGCAGGATATCCAATGGATATGCTCAGCTTGCTTGAAACGGATAGTGGTCTGGCCAGTAGATTTGGGGAAGAAAACAGTATAATCAGGTTTGCGGATTACACTTCCGGTGAGCTGGTTGAGATTCTTAAGATGATGGCCAAAAACGCTGAGAATATTGTTCAGATTGGTACGCCATATCCGTTAAGATTAAGTGAGGAATATATAAGCAGAGCTGCTGAAATATTCGAAGTTGTTTCCGGTAGTGGCAATCCTAATTATGGAAATGCCCGTTTTGTGAGGAATTTCCTGCATGATTCAGTAGATGTCTTATTGGAAAGACTTGACAGGGTATATGGTATTGGAAATGAAGCCCCTGAAGATGTCAAAGATTTTCTGACGATTGAGGATATACCGAAAAAGTACAGGAATCTTGAATACAAGAGGAAACGTCAGGTTATGATTCCTAAGGTGGATGTACTATTCGACAAGGAAGAAAAGGTAGATGATGACAACTATGACGCGCTTGTTGATAATCTGTCACAATCAGTAGTTCTTCTGGAGACATACAGTGGAGAAAAGAAAAAAGGTGAAGGAACGGGCAGCATAGTAACTGCTTCGGGTTATGTTTTAACATGTGCTCATGTAGTAAGAGGTTGTGACAGGATAAGGGCGCGCTTATACACACCTGGAATGATCGGCGGAGACTACAGATGGTTTGAATGCGAGCTGTTGAATTCTATTGTTGATGATTGTGATATGGCAGTCCTCAAACTGAAAGGGGAAAACTTCAGACAGATTCCTCTTAGACCGGAAGAAATTGAAATAGGAACCGGAGAGGAAACTGTGCTTATTGGATATCCTTTGGGCGCGATGCTGTCAGGGCATCGTATCGATGAGCTTAAGGTAAGCTGTTTCACCGGACGGATTGCTTCTGCTCAAACGGTGAAGGATATAGAAAGATTCTACGTTGATACAACAGGCCTGCACGGCAACTCAGGCAGTCCGGTGATATCACGCAAGGACGGCCGCATGATTGGTGTCTTCTCGGGATCCGTTGCACCTAAGAAACGCAACAATCTGGATGAACTCAATTATTTCTACCCGATAAAGTATTTTTGGGAAGAGTATGTTATTGGAACTGCAGAAAAACATGATTAGTGAGGTGTGTTATGAATAGTGTAGCTGATATGCATTGTCCAATTTGCAACGCGGTTATGCCAATAGAAGGCCTTAATGCGATATCTTGCGAAAAATGCAATTTTGAATATGCTTTTATCAGATATTTTGCAGGAGACCAAAGCAGAAGATTATTTCAGGAAAAATTGAAAACCGCAAAGCATAATTATCTGTTGTCAGTGATCGAGCACAACTCTGATACAAATCGTTTTACACTGATGGGAGATTCCGTTGCGTTTGTTTCTGAAAAGGACAAAACTCTCAGCATTATTAAAGGTGACAGGAGTATCGAAAAGTCATCCGGAATATTGCAATGTAGCGCCAGTGAAAGAAACAGAGCAATTCTTCATGATGACGGTAAGATCAGTGTTGAAGGAGATAATAGCTACGGACAGTGTGACACGCAGGAGTTAAAAGACATTGAGTACGTTTTATGTGCTCCCAACTGCGTATATGCAGTGAATAAAGCAGGAGATGTCGCGGTTGTCGGTGCTGTTCTGGATCATGATCTCAAAAAGTGGAAAAACATAAAAACACTTGCCTGCGGTTCATATCATGTTTTGGGGCTGACTAAGGATAATACTGTAAAAATAGCCGGAGATATGATTGATAACAGTGTTATAGAAACTGTTTCCGGCTGGAAAAATGTAAAGAGTGTAGCTGCTGCGACAGATTGTGCGGTGGCGCTGTTTCAGGATGGCACAGTTGGATTTGCGGGAAGAAAAGATGATCCCAGAAATAATGTCAAAGACTGGAAAAAGATAGTGTCCGTAAGCGTCGACAGTTCCTATGTGATCGGTATTACAGAAGATGGAGAGATCAGGCTGGCCGGTTCATGCAAGTCGTTTCTGGACATGGGAAGGTCATCTGCTAAAGACTGGAAAAATGTTGTTGCCGTCACATGTAGCAGATCAGGAATTGCAGCTATTCTGCAGGATGGAACTCTAAAAATTGCAGGCAATTTTTCCGGAGATATTAATGAAGTATGTGAAACCTGGAAGAAGAATGTTGAGATATAGGATAGAAACGCCATAGTAATAAAAGGTGGACTTTATAAAAGAAGCCGGGAGGAATCCTCCCGGCTCACTTCATTCTTTATAGCATAGTAGCATCGCCTTCAGTGTACTTCTCATCGCAGTAGCGGCAACGGTAAATCTCCTTCTCCTCGTCAGCGAGGTAGAAGATCTGGGGCAGCTCCTGCTCAATGGAGGAGATACATCTGGGGTTGTGGCAGCGGATGACTCCGGTGATCTCACGGGGGAGAACCAGGGATCGCTTCTCGATGATTTCGCCGTCCTTTATTACGTTTACGGTGATGTTGTGGTCTATGAAAGCCAGAACGTCCAGATCCAGAGAGTTGATGTCACACTCGACCTTTAAGATATCCTTCTTGCCCATGGCCTGACTCTTGGCGTTCTTGATGATGGCGACCGTGGAATCCAGCTTATCAAGTCCCAGGTGCCTGTATATCTGCATGCTCTTTCCGGCCTGAATGTGGTCCAGAACAAAGCCTTCTTCAATCTTTCCAATATTTAACATGTTCAAATTCTCCTTGTGAATCTATGGTTTATTCTCACTCAATCCCCAAAAGCGTCAGTATAAGCGCCATTCTGACGTACATTCCGTACTGCACCTGCCGGAAGTAAGCGGCTCTCTTGTCGCTGTCGATCTCCACGGAAATCTCATTGACCCTTGGAAGAGGATGGAGTATGAACATATCCTCCTTGGCAAGGTTCATCTTTTCCTTGTCCAAAATGTAGAAGTTGCGCAGTCTGATGTAATCCTCTTCGTTGAAGAACCTTTCCTTCTGAACTCTCGTCATGTAAAGGAAATCAAGCTGAGGCATAACCTCTTCAAGCTTTATAACTTCCTCATAAGGAATTCCCTTCTGCCTGAGCATCTCCGTGATGTAGTCGGGAACCTTAAGCTCCTTGGGAGAGATGAAGATGAATCTGATTCCCTGATATCTGCTGAGAGCATGGATCAGGGAGTGGACGGTCCTGCCAAACTTCAGGTCGCCGCAAAGGCCGATAGTGAAGTTGCTCAGGTGGCCGTACAAAGACCTTATCGTCAAAAGATCTGTCAGCGTCTGGGTAGGGTGCTGATGGCCGCCGTCTCCTGCGTTGATGACAGGTATTGATGAGTTTGCCGCAGCCACCATCGGAGCGCCTTCCTTGGGGTGGCGCATGGCGCAGATGTCTGCGAAGCAGGAGATTACCCTGATGGTATCTGCGACGCTCTCGCCCTTGGCAGCGGAGGAGGAGTTGGCATCCGCAAAGCCGATAACCTGGCCTCCCAAACGGATCATTGCTGTTTCAAAAGAGAGCCTGGTTCTGGTACTGGGCTCATAGAAGCAGGTGGCAAGGATCTTTCCGTCACACTTGTGTGAAAAGCCCTTTAGGTCTTTCTCGATATTTCCTGCGAGGTCGAAGAGGCCTTCCAGCTCCTCAACGGAAAAGTCGAGAGGGTTCATCATGTGTCTTAGTTTTTCCATACGTTCTCCCATCTTTATTCTTGTATTTAATGTAAGCGCGTATCCTTGAAAAAGAATACGCGCCTATAAGCTACTTATCTAAAACCACGAACGTAGTAGCGGGAGCTGATCCGTCCAGTGGCATATGATATAACATACTGTCATCACCAAACACCTTGAAATAAACATATCTGGATGTGAGGTTGATACTGTTGACAATTCCGTTATAGAGAACCGTCTTATTGTTTCCGTCAAGGTCACATCTCCTGAGAGCGGGAGAGTCAGCGTCGGAAAACGCATAATATATATGACGGTTATTGAGGGTAAAGCAGTCAACCCTGTCAGAGGTTACCTGCTGTTTCTCGCCGGAATAGAGGTTAGTGCGCCAGAGGCTGTAATTAGCGTCTCCGTCGAGATAATAGATATATCCGTCCTGCACGGCGGGGAAGAAATAGTGCCCCTGCAGGAAGGTGGTAACCATGTCGCCGTTTGTGGTGTACATGGCGTGAATGTCGTGATCGTCATTGACACCTGAAAAATAAATGACGCCATCTGAATAGCAGACAGGAGAGATGTATTCATCAGCAACCTGGGACTGATCCTTCTTGTTACATTTTATCTTGTGAAGTGATCCGCCGTCTGTCTTTACCTGATAGTAGAGGTATTCGCCGCAGAGCTGGACCTCGCCGCAGAAATCGCGAAGAAGACAGGTTTGGGCACTGCCGTCTGCCCTGCACCTGTAAATGCCGTAC